>ERZ779851.2405-NODE-2405-length-14366-cov-4.255957_pt1 | contig 14366 bp, 18 predicted proteins | sample MGYA00511094_ERZ779851 | MGnify/ENA primary metagenome ERZ779851 (study PRJEB29588, sample SAMEA2155512) | human gut metagenome | biome: human gut; feature: human-associated habitat; material: faeces | place: Denmark | collected 2008/2010 ...
CTGATGGCGCAGGAAAGACAATGTCATTGGATGAATTCCAGAAGGCAGCCATGAAGCTGAAGATCTTACTGGACAACGGTATTATTTCTCAGGCAGAGTTCGATGAGGAGAAGAAGCGTCTTGTAGATTCCATGCAGCTTTAAAATGTAAAACAAAAAATATAAAGAAAGAAGTGTTTGGGAGCACCTGTCGATAGACAGGTGCTCCTTATTTATTTTTGGAAAATATATAATGAAGCCAGAGTCAAAAGGTCTAACCCCATGTGAGCTGTCTCATAGGTGGGTGAAAGACCTTGGGACCCGCCCCGATATGAGCATCAAATTCTGGCTTTTTACACTTAAATCATATAATATAGTATTGACAAATAATATTATATGACATATAGTATTACAAAAGATATAATACTGCACAGGAAGGAGTAATGTATATGGTATTCAATACAGGAGCAGCGCTTTTAGATGCGATCGTGCTTGCTGTTGTAGATAAAGAAGAGATCGGTACTTATGGTTACCGGATCACACAGGATGTCCGGCAGGTGCTCGAGATTTCGGAATCCACACTGTATCCGGTTCTGAGGCGGCTGCAGAAAAGTGGCTTTCTGGAAGTCTATGACAGAGAATGTGCGGGCAGGAACAGGCGTTATTATAAGACGACAGCGCTTGGTAAGGCGCAGCTTTCCGAGTACAGGAAAGAATGGCTGGGATATGCCGAAAAAATAACTTCGATTTTTGAGGGAGGCAAGAAGGATGAATAAAGACCAATATTTACGAAAATTAGAATACTTGCTATCGGATCTGCCGGAAGAGGAACGCCGGGAAGCAATGGAGTATTATGTGGAATATTTTGAAGAGGCAGGACCGGAGCGGGAAGCAGAAGTGATGCGCGAACTTGGAACGCCTGAGACGGTAGCAGAGACGATCCATAAGGAACTGGCTGACAAAGGCATTGTGCCTTATCGGGCAGAGAAGAAGCAGAAAAAGGAAAGAAACGGCTGGCAGATCGCATTTATCGTGCTTGTATGTGTGCTTGTGTCACCGGTGGTGATCCCGCTCGCTATTGCACTGTTTGGAGTTGTGATCGCGGTTCTGGCATGCGTGGTTGCACTGATCGTAAGCGCTGTCGTACTGGTTGTCAGTATTGTAGCAGCCTTCCTTGTAGCAGCAATTCTTTTGTTTGTAGTTGGAATATCCAATATGGGACTTCCACTTGTCGGACTGATGATGATCGGCATCTCCTTCCTATGCGCGGGACTGTTCCTGCTCTGTGGCTGGGGACTCATCAAGCTCTGTGCAGTTGTTGTACCGGAAGTGATCAAAGGCTGTATTCATTTGATCGGTATGCCATTTCGCGGAAAGGAGGCACATAAAGCATGAAAAAATCAACGAAAATTGTTTTGATCACAGCAGCGGTTTTAACCGCTGTAGGAATGATCCTGATTCTGATCAGTGTCGCACTTGGCGGCAATAAGCAGTACAGGGAATATGTCAGGGAAAACGGAGAGGTATCGGTCGTACTGTTTCCGCACAGCTTAAGGCTTCGCCTGAGTGCAGGAACAGACGGGCTCAATATGAACGTGGTAAGTGATGACGCAGATTGGGAAGATACGGATGAAGAGGATGACTGGAGTGATGTCGATACAGATCCGGATTTAGGAGTTTCTGAAAATGCTGCGGCTATTACGGATGACCGGTATGAAGAAGAGATGGACGATGACTCAGATGATGATGATTCGGATGATGATTCGGACGAAGCCACTGATGATGCATGGGATGATGCAGAAGAATCGGGAAAAACAATGATAGCATCCGAAAGCGATCAGATCCAAAAAATCGATCTGGCACTTGGTGCAGGAGAGTTTACGATTAAGCCAAGCGGGGACGATTCCTTTTATGCAAGCTATGACGGCAAAAGCAGACTACAGTTCCAAAAACAGAACGGAACGCTCAGTATCCGGACAAAAACACAGACGATAACGTTGTTTGGCGTACATGACACAAATGCAGGCACTGCAACGGTCTATCTGCCGGAAAAGGCGTACAAAAAGATCTCACTTTCTATCGGAGCCGGAACTGCCGTATCGGAAATGACGCTGCAGGCTGAAAAGGTGGAGCTGGAAGTTGGTATGGGAACGCTTGAAACAGCAGTGGATGCTTCCAAAAAGCTGACAGTGGATGTCGGTATGGGAGAAGCAGACCTGATCGTGGCAGGCAGCGAGACAGACTTTGATACAGATATATCTGTCGGAGCCGGATCTGTAGAGTGTGGATCCCATGATTTCAGCGGTCTGTCACAGGAATATACGACGGACAAGGGAGCAGGAAAGAAGCTGGAAATCGATTGTGGCATGGGAAGTGTCAATGTGGATTTCCTCAGATAGTAGCAGGTAACCAATTCGGGGCTTATGCCCCTGACATCATAATATGTATCATGAATGAATAGGCGGAAGAAAAGGAGTGTATCAATATGAACGATAATAATATGAAGAAACTGACAAGATCAAGAGAACACAGAATGATCTGCGGAGTATGCGGCGGGCTTGGCGAGTATTTCGGCGTGGATCCGACGATCATCCGTCTGCTGTTTGCCATATTTGGCTGCACAGGAACCGGGCTGCTTGTTTACTTTATTGCAGCAGCGATCATTCCAAATGCGGATGAGTTTTAAGTGTTGTGGTTACTGTCCGCAATTATTTGTCCGGAACAAGGATAGCGGTGTCGGAGTGGATTCGCCGGAAGCACCAAAAACAGATAAGAGCGGATCATGATATAATACATTTTTTAAGACGGGAAATGCTTGATTTTACGGCATTTCCCGTCTTTTTTGTTTCTAATTTGTTACTGGTTCAGCGTAAAAAATATTATTTTAACAGGGCAATGGTTTCCCGTAACTGTTCAATAGTCTTGTGATTATACACCCTGTTTCCCACATCCTTTGACTTATGACCCATCAGCATATCAATACATTTTCTGTTGCCTTTGGCATTGTCAAGATTGGTTTCAAAGGTGTGCCGTGCTTCATGCGGTGTCTTGTCTGCACCTATCTTTTCCATGACTTCACCCCAACACTTATAGTAATTTGCCTGACTGAACTTTTTGCCCTGATAAGTGAACAGGTACTTGTTCCCTTCATCAACCAGTGCTTTCACAAATGGTTTGATGCGGTCATGTATAGGAACAATACGACACTTTCCGGCAGCGGTCTTGATTCCACCTTCAAAGTACCAGTCCTTGATGTTTACCTGTTCAGTTTTCATTCCCAACAATTCCTGTAATCTGAACCCCGTATATATGTAGATCAGTACGGTATTGACCCAAGGATCATCTTTTATTTTCCACAGTGCATCAACCTGTTCAGGCGTGAACGGTTCACGGGTGGTATCAGGTATTGGTGGGGCGGTGGTAATTTGTGAATACATTTTATCTATCAGGTCAATTTCAAAAGCAAAACGGTCAAGGTGACCGAACAGATTCTTGATTGACCATTGTGTTGAATACCCACACCCGCAGTTGTCAATGCAGTCTTGCATCTGATAAGATTTCAATGATCGGTACTTCACACCGTAGTATTTTGAACAGTGCTTGAACGCTGAACGCAAAGACTGTTGATTTGATTTTCCTAACTTGGGTAACTTAATTTCAGACCAACGCTGATAGAGTACAACCAAGGTGACCTTTTCCCGGTCAATGTCCCAAGGGTTGTTGTTATATTCAGCCAATAGGATGTTGGCTTTTTCTTCTGTTTCAGCGTAACCGATAGGGGTTTGTTTTGCGTGTCCCTGTTCGTCATATATGGTGACCTTGGCAAGCCACGGGCGTGATCGGTTACCCTTCAACTTGGTCACGCATCCGTAACCGTTTGGGTTTCTTCTTCCCATGTATATCATTCCTTCCTGATTGAAATTTCAAGGAATGGATGATATAATTAGGATTGCATAGCCTATATCATCCTATTCCTTGGTATAGAGTTATAAGAACCCTGACCGCTGCAACGGTTGGGGTTCATTTTTGTTCAGTTTTTACAATGTAATTTGATGTATTTTTCCCAATCTGAAACGTGTGTAATAAAATTTTCAACGTCACCTTCTATGGTTTTTGAAGTATATAACCCCTTCAAAATCTGCATCCAATGTTTTCTTCCTTGAAGTTTTATTTTACCCACAGGATAGGTTGCATAAAATACGGAAATACAACCGTTACTCATACGCTCTAAAAAGATATTAGAGTTTTCATCAGGTGATAAATAATCATACAGTGCATTGAAAAATAGTTCTTCTTGTTCATTTAATGTGAATTTTTTACCTGTATCAGATTGGGTTGATATAGAGTAATTCATTTTCATTCACCTTTTTTGTTCAGTTATAATTCAATGTGTGAAGGTGCTGCCGTATTGGTTGCATATTGAAGTGCAATGAACTGTTTATATTCTTTTGCAGTTCCCCAAAAAGCAAGCATCCCTTTGTCATATTCTACAACCAAGTAATACTTGTTGATTCCTGACTTTCCTGTTGTCCGGGCAGTACCGTGATACTTCTGCATGAAATTCTTTTCTTCCAGTGCTGAAAATGACTTGATTCTGTTCATTGGAAGTGTGACCGTAGTTTCAGGCTTGATTCTTCTGATCTCAAACACATCACCTTTCACTTCAATTCTGCAAGGGTAATCAGTCGCAAACCCTTCAATTCCTTCATAGTGCATTACTGGTGTACCTGATTCCTTTTTCTTTCCAAACATATACTTTTACCTTCCTTTCTTGGCGTGTGGTTACGGTTACGGTTGATGTTCTTATTCTTATATTTTTACTTTTTTATTTTTAATTTAGTATATATGTAAAAAACTTATATAAGAAAACTTAACTGTAACCGTAACAACCGTAACTTTGCCGTAAAATCAACGCTTTAGAACCGTAACCTAAAGCGTAACCAACCGTAACTATCTGAAACTGACATGAATAATATTACCTGACTGTTGGAAGATTATGCCATTTTTTGACCGTCCCTTTTTTCCTTGACAGTATATTTTGGTAGTGCAACTGTATCACGCAATTCTTCCATGATCTTATTTTTACCAGTTTCATTCAACTTGGCAAACAGTTCAACCAATTCATACGCACCTGAACCGTAACACTTTTCAAGCAGATCACAAACCCGTTCCTTCTGTTCCAGTTCCTTCCTGTTTATTTCCATTGGTACATCATGCCCCATAAGCCAAGCAACATTGACATTCAAGGCTTGTGCCAATTTATACAGTGCATCTTGCATTGGTTCATATTTACCGTTTTTATATTGGCTGATTTGTGCCTTATCAAGTCCTGACCTTTCCGCAACATCAACCTGTCGCAATCCTCTGATGTTCATTGCTTCAATGAAGCGGTGCTGAAATGTATCAGGCATTATTGAACACCCCTTTCTTATATTATTGTGCATCCCCATTATAAAGCAAAGTTAAGACTTTTTCAATCAAACTTGAAAAAAAGTTAAGAAAACTTAAAAATAACTGTTGACATATCTTTCCACAGGTGATAAGATAAAGCCAAGTTAAGAGTTCTTAACTTACAGAAACAAAGCAAGTAGGAAGGACACGGGTGAAGCGATAGGGCTACACGCAAGTGACATGGTGGTCAGGCTGCCGGATAGCAGATAGAGCGTGTGAAGAATAAACATGACCCGTCAAAGTAGTTGAAGAAAACAGGAACGGTAGGGCAAGAAAGCACAGTGTACCGCACTATTTGAAGAAAGCGGACAGGCTGAACCAATCGGCACTTTACCCCTAAAACAAGAAACCGTTAAGTGGAAGAATCAACCGCACGAGATGACACAGCACTTTGTTTCAGGGTCAGGAAGTTCCCCGACTTCCTGACTACTTCAAAAAGAACTGTTGCAGCAGTTCCGGGGAAAAGAACCAAGGAATAGGATTTCAGTTCTTTCAAAAAATTGTCTATTGTGTGTCGGTCAACAGGTTTTGGTGGTTTTAATGTGAAACCCCGGCGGTTTGAACAGCACCGTTCAAAAAGTTCAATGATGTGTAACAGGTTTTCAGATTTTAATGTGAAATCTGATAAAGGAAAGACACCCCTGATTGTACTAAGGTGTGCTGACAATAGACAACTTTTTGAAGGAACTGGGAAAGGATGAAGGCAATGATTGATTTCATAAAAGATGCGGATTGCACCAAGGAAACACCTGTCAAATTGGGTGTTCCTGATGCACCGATATATGGCAAGGGCATCAAATTGAAACCAAGGGTTGACGGTAGAACTGATTCAGAGCATTTCAAAAAAATCTATTTGCCGGAACTTTTACCACTTGAAGAATATGATCTGATAGTTGTTTTGATTTCCGGCGGTAAGGATTCAGTTGCTTGTTACCTAAAACTTCTTGAACTTGGTGTACAACAGGGCGTTTTCCCTTGGGGGTATGCAATTCATACCAGTGAACACCGTTGGTCATATTTCATCAATGCAAAGCGTTTTGCAGAAATTGAAGGGGTGATCTAATGCCAAAGATTGAGTATAAAAGCATTAAGTTTCAGCAGAAAAGCCTTGAACTGATACGCCTTGTGAATCAGGTGGTTGAAGAATATCAGGCACAGGGATATGAACTGACACTTAGACAGGCATATTATCAGTTAGTTGCCCGTGGGTACATCCCCAACAATGAACGCAGTTATAAGAACATTGGAAATCTTATCAATGACGGTAGACTTGCCGGGTTGATTGACTGGTATAGCATCACAGACAGAACCCGCAACCTTAGAAGCAATAGTCACTGGGACAATCCGGCTGATGTGATCGCATCTGCAAGATACAGTTATCTGCTGAACAAGTGGGACGGTCAACCGAACTACGTTGAAGTGTGGGTTGAAAAGGATGCCTTAGTTGATATTGTGGGACAGGCTTGCAGACCACTTGACACACCATATTTTTCATGTAGGGGTTACACTTCACAGTCAGAAATGTGGTCAGCAGCACAGCGTTTCATTAGTCAAGATTACCGTGATAACAGGGTGATTATTCACTTAGGTGACCAATGACCCAAGCGGTATTGATATGACAAGGGATATTCAGGAACGCTTGCAGATGTTCGGTGCTGATGTGTATGTGAAGCGTGTAGCACTGACCATGAATCAGATTGGTACATATAACCCACCACCTAACCCGGCAAAGATCACTGACAGTAGAGCATCAAAGTATATTGATGAATACGGCAATGAATCTTGGGAACTGGATGCACTTGAACCACAGGTCATCACTGATCTGATAACCAATGAGGTCACAGCACTAAGAAATGATGAAATTTACCGTTCAGTATGTGATTCAGAAGAACGTGGAAAAGATGAACTTAGAATGATAGAACGCAACTATGACAAGGCTGTTGCATTTTTAGAAAGTGAGGAATAGGAAAATGGAAAATAACAATACCGTTCAGAATGTAGTGCATGGGTTCAAAGTGTTCAGACCTGATTGGACTTGTTCACCTAATGGCAACACTAAACAGTACACTTGCCCCGGAAAATTTGAAGAAGAAGGGGAACTTGATGTTTGCGGTCACGGTATGCACTTCTGTCAGACCGCTGCTGACTGCTTCAATTATTATGATTTTGACAGCAACAACAAGGTTGCAGAAGTCATTGCATACGGTGAAGTGCTGACAGAAGGTGACAAGTCTTGCACTGATAAACTGGAAATCGTGCGTGAAATCCCGTGGGATGAAGTCTTGCGGATCGTCAACCTTGGAAAGAATTGCACGGGTCGCTGCAACACCGGGGACTGGAACACCGGGGACTGGAACACCGGGTACTGGAACACCGGGAACAGGAACACCGGGGACTGGAACAAATCTTCTTTCAATACTGGTTGTTTTAATACAGAAGAACAGAAGATCATGCTGTTCAATAAACCGTCAGATATGACTTACAGTGAATGGTTGAGTTCAGATGCAAGATATTTACTGAATCAGATACCAAAGGATGTTGTTGAATGGGTATATGAAGAAAATATGACTGATGAAGAAAAGGCAGCACATCCAACCTATGAAACAACGGGCGGTTATCTCAAAGTGCTTGATGAATCTGAATGTGGTCAGTTGTGGTGGGGCAGCCTGTCAGACCGCAGAAAGGAAATCATCAAGGCAATACCAAACTTTGATGCTGAAATATTCTTCCAGTGTACGGGTGTCAGGGTAGATGAATGATCTGCACTTTATGCCCCATCAGGAAGATGCACTGAACAGAACTGAACAGTTCAACCGTTGTGCTTATTATCTTGATATGGGACTGGGTAAGACCTTTGTGGGTGCTGAAAAAATGTATTTGCTGAACAATGTGGTGAATGTGGTCATCTGTCAGAAATCCAAGATAGATGACTGGATTCAGCACTTCAAAGAATATTACCCAAGTGACCGTGTGATGAACCTGACCAAGAAAAGTGAAGCAATCAATTTCAGGACACTTGTTGATACCAAAGAATTATACAACAAGGATGTTCAGATTATAGGCGTTATCAACTATGAAACTGCTTTCCGGCGGGATTGGTTGCTGAAACTCAAAGGGTTCACACTGATGCTTGATGAAAGTTCACTGATAACCAATGAAACAGCACAACGATCAAAGTTCATTCTGAAAATGCAGCCGGAAAGCGTGATTTTATTATCAGGAACACCAACAGCCGGAAAGTATGAACGGTTGTGGTCACAGGTTCAGTTGCTTGGGTGGAATATTACAAAAAAAGCGTTTTGGTCATCATACGTTCAGACTGAATGGGTTGAGAACGGGGACGGTTTCAAACGTGAAGTAATAACCGGGTACAAGCACACGGAACACCTGAAAAAGAAACTTGCAGATCATGGGTGCATCTTTATGAAAACCGCTGATGTGATTGAACTGCCGGAACAGACTGAACAGAAGATATTCTTTAAGGCAACACAGGCGTACAAGTATTTTATCAAAAACAGTTACATCATGCTTGATACCCTGAATATGTGCAAGTTCAAAGATGATTCAGATTATTACGGCACGGATGTGACACCACGGGTTGAACTGGTCGGTGATAACAGCCTGACCAAGATGCTATCAGATGAACATTCAGTCAATGTACTCTGACATTGATACAGATGCCAATGATACGGAATCAGAAGCACAGGCAACAATGGATGATGTACTTTGGTTTGTCAACTGCCACCTTGCCAATACGGGACAGGGTGATTTTGAAGGTGAAGAAGATGGGGTTGATGTGGTATTCAACCGTGATATGCTGATGAATGAATCAGATATTATTGATAACTGTCAGAAGTCACAGGGAATCATTTCTGATGAACCCTTGCAGAAGCAAAACGGATGTTGAACGCAAAGGAACTTGCTGAACTGAAATGGGATGTGAACCAGTACATTCAGTACGGTCAGGAAAATGCGATCAACGGTACTTGGGTCAAGCAGCTTGAAAACGCATCTGCAAGATTCCATATCAGCAGACTTGAAGCCTTGAAGTTGCAGACCCAACAGAGCATTGAAGTCATGTTTGGAAACCAACTTGACAGCATTGACAATACAATGCGGAATGTTTACAAGTCCGGCTATTATCACACAGCCTATGAAATTCAGAAGGGCGTGGGTGTTGGTTGGGACTTTTCCGCACTGGATGACAAGCAGATCAGCAAGGTCATCAATAAGCCTTGGGCGGTTGACGGCAAGAATTTCAGTGAAAGGATATGGGGCAACCGTCAGAAGTTGGTCAATGAACTGAACAACACCCTGACACAGAACATCATCTTGGGAAAAGACCCACAGAAAGCCATTGATGAAATTGCCCGGAAGATGAACACTTCCAAGACCAACGCCGGGCGGTTGGTAATGACAGAAGAAGCCTTTTTCAGTTCCGCAGCACAAAAGGACTGCTTCACTGAACTGGATGTTGAACAGTTTGAGATTGTGGCAACACTGGATTCCCACACTTCGGATATATGCCGGGGTATGGACGGCAAGCATTTCCCTATGTCTGAATGGAAGGTTGGTGTGACTGCACCGCCGTTTCATGTTCATTGCCGTTCAACCACAGTACCATATTTTGATGATGAATTTGATGCTGTTGGTGAACGTGCTGCACGGGATGAAGAAACAGGCAAGACCTACTTTGTACCGGGCAACATGACCTACAAGGAATGGGAAAAGGCATTTGTCAACGGTGGTGATAAGTCAGGTTTGCAAGAAGCGTTGCCGGATGATACAATCAAGACAGAAGAAAAGAAAACCGTTGATGATTGTGAAACTGTTGAACAAGTTCAGGATTTGATGAAAGATCAGCAATGGTTTAGGGTTGCGGAAATCAACGGTCATGTGTATGACACCAATGAAAGAATAGGTCTGAAAGGCTTGGATTTGGGTTGTGCAAAGTCCATTTACAAGACCCATGAACAACTATTTGATAAATTCCCGCAGTTGAAGGGAAAATTGAACGCAGTTGGAAGTACACAGTTGGGCGGTATGACATACGCACAATGTTCTTTTGGTCTTGGTCACGGTGGTGTTACGGTCAATACAAAGTATTTTTCTGATATGGAAAAACTTGCAAAGTCCTATGAAAAAGACTTGCAGGCGGGTTTTCATCCAAAGGGTACAGATTTCAGTGCTATTGTTATGCACGAACTGGGACACGCTATTGATGATTACCTGTCATATACTGAAATGGTATGTGGGTTACTGAATAATTACAGACCGAAAATTGTATCTGCTGATCTAAGACCAAAGGTAATGAGATCATGCGGGTTGAAAGTTTCTGACATACGCAATGAAGTCAGTGGATATGCAACCAAAGATGCACAGGAATGGTTTGCTGAATGTTTTGCTGAATACATGGTATCGGATGAACCAAGACCTGTTGCAGCAAAGTTTGGTGAAATGTTGGAAGAACTGTTGAAAGGGGTGAAGTAATATGTCACAATCAATGCCGTCATTTTGGGATAGTCCTTTTTTTGTCCCTGAACCTGACAACTGGCATCTGACAGAGGATGCCCCGGAAGAATTAAAGAAAGAATTTGCAGAGTATATGAAAGAATCTGCTGATGAAAGCACGGTCAAATAACCGTGCTTTTTTCATACCTTAACAAGTTATCAATAGACCTGTAATAACTGCTATATGGCGGTTATATGAGGTCAGAAAGTGGGATAAAAGGCACATGAAAACGTACACAATGAGAAAGGCATGGTGATCCTGATTATCTCCCGGCTACTGGGTCAAGTAGCACATAGAAAAGGCATCCGGCAACGGGTGTCTTTTTTCTTGCGGGTTGTCAAGCGTAAACCGAACAAAACCAATCAATCATGTGGGAGTAACCCCGTATAAAAACGTATTTGAAAGGATGGTATAGAAATGACAAGAAAACAGTTAGAGGATTTAGGACTTACCAAGGAACAGGCTGATTCAGTAATGAAAATCAATGGTGATGACATTGAGAACGCAAAGGGTACTGCTTCAACAGAAATCAAGAACTTGCAGACAGAGGTTGAAGGACTGAAAACACAGGTCGGTGACCGTGACAAGCAGTTAGAAACCCTGAAAGCATCTGCCGGGGACAACGCTGATCTGAAAAAGAAGATTGAGGACTTACAGACTGAAAATGCCACTGCCAAGGCAACCCATGAATCTGAACTGAACCAGTTGAAAATTGATTTTGCTGTTGAAAAAGCACTGACGGGTGCAAAGGCAAAGAACATCAAAGCGGTCAAAGCCTTACTTGAACTTGGAGAAGCCAAACTTGACAAGGACGGAAATGTCAAGGGACTGGATGAACAAATCGAGAAGTTAAGAAGTGGTGATACACTGGATGGCAGCTATGATGGATATGCTGAGTGTGTGAAGGTAACTTTTGACGAGAAGGTAACTACAGTGTCAAAGCTTATGGGGCATCTGTTTGAGATCATTGATCCATATAGCCAGAATAAGCAAGGTGTTGATGTAGGCAAGAAATATAGAACCGGTATATACAGCACTTCTGCAAGACATCTGGATGAAGCCAAGGCTTTCATTGAGAAAAGGGAAGACCGGAACAAAATTGTAGTAGAAGTGTTGCCTTTGACTAACTATGTCAGAAGTGCTGAAGAGCATCAGCATCATCTGGAAAGGTATCCTGAGGATTGTAGTTTCTGCCATATTCCGGATAAAGTGTTGAATAAATATAGAGATAATTAGAAGGTATATGCTGATATATACAAAAAGAAATATGTAAATCGGGATTTGGCGAAGGAGTGTGAATGGATGAAAAAGAAAATAATTCTATCAATAGCGTTTCTGATCAGTTTATTACCAATGTTATTTAACCAATATGGCGGATTAAAAGGTGTACAGGAAATTACCGGCTTGATAAATCTGCTCAATCCTATTGGAATAGTGTCTGTCATTTTGTTTGTTTTAGGAGTATGGTTCCCCGTCAAGAAACGAGTTGTTAGTAAAAGTTTAGGCGCATTAGGCGTGATTGGGATTGTGGTCTCCGAAATATATAAATTCCTCACCTGGCATACATTGACTGTCACCGGTGAAGTCAGTTTACAGAATAGCATTCGATTAGCATTCCCCGAGTTTTATATAGGATTGACCATTTCTTTGGTAATGGTGATTGCTTATTTTGTGATTGACAAGTAAACTTGGCATAAGGACAACTTCAAGTTTGGAGGTATAAGATGAAAATGCACGAAATGGATTTGATGGAATTCCTTATTAAAGAAGGACACACTGATATTGCAGAAAGTATTAAAGATTACCGAAAAAATACTATTAAAATATGTGTGAAAAATGTAGGAAATATAATTGCAAAAGGCACAAGTAAAATCGGTGGCTTTCCTGATCTTCCACCCGAAATTCCATACCCCACAATGTCGGGCTATTCCTGCAAGCGTGGAGATGACAATGAGCGGTACGAAAAATCAGCAATGCAGCTTGTTGCTCAAATTAATCTTGCGGACATTGCAGACTTAGATATTGAAAACAGGCTTCCGCACACGGGTATTTTATATTTTTTCTGGAGTGGAGAAATAGACTCAATTCACCAAACTAACAAATGGTTTGAAAGCGTTGCTGATGACCTCGAAAATTTGGCTTATCACAAGGTAATCTGGTACAACGGTGACCTGTCGAATCTAAAGAGAACTGTGCCACCCGTTCCATATTATTCAAAGTATTTTACAGAAGTTTTTGAGGAAAAGGCTGTCGAGTTTGAACTCACCACAGATTATCAGTCCATGGGATATGTGCTTGACAGTAACCAATTTGATCGTCTTGCAGAAGTTGCTCCAGATTATGATATCGAATACCTTTCATATAACGGAAATAAATTATTCGGCTATCCTACGGGTGGTAATATTCCGAATGTAGACGAAAAAACACAGTTGCTGTTTCAATACGATTACAATGTAGGTTGTCTATGGAATATATTTTGGCTCATTTCAGATGAAGATTTAAAGAACCGCAATTTTGACAAGGCGGTCTTGGGTTACGATATGGACTAATAACTATTCATGGGTCAAATCAAATGAGCAAAGAGAAAAGATTTTGGGCAGGGATTTTATTTAACTACATCAAAGGAGCAGGCAGAAAGTTTTCTGAGAACCTCAATAGCCAAAGCTATCGCAACCGGAACAATTGAAATAAGGCTACCGCAATCCCACTGGCTTTAGAGCCCCGCCTGACCAAGCGGCAATCTTGACAAATAAAAGCTGCAATACTATTATATAAATACGTATGCAGTAGCATAAAATGCCCTTTACTGACAGACGCAGTAGAGGGCTTTTTATATGACAGGAAATTTGTACAGCAAAAGGAGACAGATCATGAGTAAAGAGTTAGCGAAAACCTATGATCCCCACGGAATGGAAGACCGGATCTACCAGAAGTGGCTGGATAAAAAATATTTTCATGCGGAGGTAGACCACAGTAAAACACCTTTTACCATTGTCATTCCGCCGCCAAATATCACAGGACAGCTCCATATGGGACATGCGCTCGACAATACCATGCAGGATATTCTGATCCGTTTTAAGAGAATGCAGGGATATAATGCATTATGGCAACCCGGTACAGATCATGCCTCCATTGCAACAGAGGTTAAGATCATTGAAAAGCTGAAAGAAGAAGGCATTGATAAAGAAGACCTCGGACGTGAAGGCTTCCTGGCACGTGCCTGGGACTGGAAAAAGGAATACGGCGGACGTATCATTGAACAGCTGAAGAAGATGGGTTCTTCCTGTGACTGGGACAGAGAGCGTTTCACCATGGATGAAGGATGCTCTGAGGCAGTTCTGGAAGTATTTACCCGTCTCTATGAGAAAGGATATATCTACAAAGGTTCCAGAATCATTAACTGGTGTCCGGTATGTCATACGTCC
>ERZ779851.2409-NODE-2409-length-14346-cov-6.921979_pt1 | contig 14346 bp, 12 predicted proteins | sample MGYA00511094_ERZ779851 | MGnify/ENA primary metagenome ERZ779851 (study PRJEB29588, sample SAMEA2155512) | human gut metagenome | biome: human gut; feature: human-associated habitat; material: faeces | place: Denmark | collected 2008/2010 ...
ATGCTGGCTCATCGTTCGGGTCTTGCGGTACAAGTTTTCCATGTATCGCAAGGTCGAGTATCTTTTGACGTAACGCTTTTGTATCCATCGTTATATTTCTGTTTGTAATTGTGCAGTTTTGGCTGCACAATTACTATTCATGTTCTTCCAGTTTCTTTAATTCCTCATTTTCTTCAAACTCTTCAATCCATTCCTTCACCTTAGCTTGCAATAAAGCCTTGTTGGGGAGATAGAGTTGATAAGCAGAAGCATAGATGTTAGCATCCTTAGGCAAGGTAAGTTCCACTAGTGCATCGTTCTTCTCCTTACACAGTAGAATACCAATTGTCGGCTTTTCAAAGTCTTGTTTGACATAGCGGTCGTAATAGTTGACATACATCTGCATCTGCCCAAGGTCTTGGTGAGTTAGTTTGTCTATCTTCAAATCTATAAGCACATAGCATTGTAGCAAACGATTGTAAAACACCAAGTCAACAAAGAAATGCTGCTCATCAAATGTGAACCTTTTCTGCCTTGCTTCAAATAGAAATCCTTTGCCAAGTTCTAATAGGAATTGCTGCATCTTGTTGATAATGGCATTCTCTAATTTAGACTCTGAATAAACTGCATCGGGTTTTAGACCAAGAAACTCTAATGTGATGGGATTCTTGATAATTTCTGATGGTTTCCCAATAGATTGTCCTTCCTTAGCCAACCGCATTACTTCATCTTTGTTACGGCTCAAAGCCAATCTCTCATAAAGACAGCTTCCTACTTGACGGCTGAGTTGTCTTTTAGACCATTGTTGTTGAGTACATTCTATTTCATAGAAACTGCGGGCATCCGGATTTTCCACCCTCATCAGTATAAGATAATGAGACCATGAGAGAGCGAATGTCGGCTCAGAGATACATTCCTCTGACTTCGGATAATCGGCTAACCACTGGTTAGCCTTTTGACTCGGCTTTGGACAACCACTGGTTAGCCCTTTAGAAAAAACAATATAAAACTGCCGTATATTCTTAAGAGTTGAATATGACCATCCATCTCCCAACCTATCAGTCAGACGTTTGGAGAGTTCTTTCAGCACCGCCTTTCCATATTCGGCTCTTGTCTCCCCCTTTTGCTCATATTCTACTATATATTGTCCGATATGGAACTTAGTATAAACCTCAGCTATATTGACGGCTGTTGCCACACGTTCCCTTGCCTGCGTGACAAGGTCAACAACCTTCAAGAACAGGTCGTTTATATCTTTATCATTTGTGATAATCTCTTTTCCCATAACTCAATTTTCTTCAATATTCGCAAGTAGCTTTTCAAGTTCAACCACAGCAGCACTTATCGTTTGGCTTTTATCCTTTATATCAGCCATCAGTTCTGCCAATGAACGGTTGTCCACCTCACCACCTTGCTTTATCCAAGTAATGTCAAGACTTGTTTTGTCTCTGGCAATAATTTCATCTACAGGGTATTTACGCCAACGACCTTGCGGATTATTTTCTGCATCGTATGTCTCTACTCGATTATTATAGCAAGAAACAAAATCATCCAAATGATGCCGTTCCAGTTTATTGGTGGCAAGCGTATGCTTTATATCTGTACGGTAGTCGTAAAACCATATTTCCTTGGTCGGTTGTCCTTTGCTGAAAAACAACACGTTGGCTTTTACGCCTTGGGCATAGAAAATACCTGTAGGTAAACGCAATATAGTATGCAAATTAAAATCCTGCAATAAGCGTTTACGAATAGTCTCACCTGCTCCAGCCTCAAAGAGAACATTATCAGGAAGTACAACTGCTGCACGTCCTCCCGTTTTGAGCATAAGCATCATGTGCTGGAGGAAATTTAACTGGTTATTCTTGGTCTCTACATAAAAATCCGGGCGGTTAATATCCACCGATCCAGCCGGACGAGTTCCAAAAGGAGGATTGGCAAGAATCACATCTACAAGAGTTGACGGTTCTTTTTCCAAAGAATCCTCACACACAATCGGACTGCGGTCTGTGCCGATACCATGCAAATAGAGATTCATGGAAGCGAGTGTTACCACCAAAGGCGTATTATCCACACCATGCAAGGCTTTGTTACGCAAGAAATCACGCTTTTCTTTACTTGCCGACTGACCTTTCATGTAGTCGTAGGCAGTAAGCAAGAATCCACCAGTACCGCAAGCAGGATCGCAAACGGTTTCACCAATTTGCGGATTGATGCAATCTACCATTGCCTGAATAAGTGGACGAGGTGTAAAATACTGTCCGGCACCACTTTTTTTATCTTGTCCGTTCTTTTCAAGAATACTTTCGTAGATTGCACCTTTTACATCACCATCCATGATGAGCCATTGCTCTTCATTTATCATAGTGATAACCTTTTTCAGATAAACAGGCTTGTCTATCTTGTTTTGTGCTTTGGTATAAATAGTACCAATCAAATTATCCTGTTCACTAAGCAATTTCAGCGTCTCTTCGTATTGCTTGACCAGTTCCAATCCATCAAGGGAAATCAAATCGTTCCATTGATACCCGGTCGGGATTGCCGATTCCTCTCCGAACATTTCTACATTCTCGGCATCCATCTTCAAAAACAGAAGATAGGTCAGTTGGGTAATATAATCGGTGAACCCTATGCCTTGTCCGGCAAGAGTCGTTGCCAGATTCCATACTTTTTTGGTGAGCGATTGCTCTGTTGCGTTATTTGTTGCCATAATTTATGCTGCTTTTCTTAATACTACAAATGTGTAAAGCGACCGAAGGGCTTCGTCTGCTTTCTGCATACCACCAAACGCCCTAATCATCTGAGCGGCATGGGTCGCATCATCTTCACGAATATCTTTGACAGTACATGCACCGTTAGAAGCGATGTAATCTACAATACGACTGATTACTTCACGCTGTTTGTCGGTTATTTCACGCTGATTTTGTCCTAACCATAGATTGAAATATTGCTTGGATGTAGTAACTACACTGTCCAACCGCTCAATTTGGCGAAAAGCAAAGCGTACAAGTTGTATGATGTTTGTCAAGGCATCACTTTCTTCTTTTGTTGTAGAACGCTTTACCTTGCTTGGAGAAAGAATGGCATACGAATTCCAAATTTGTTTTGGAGCAAAATGGTTGTTTGCCATTTTGAGTTTATGCTCCAACTCTTTCAACATTGAATAAGTTATCGGCTCGCCTTCATTGTTATAGATAATGCGAAGAGCCTCTATTTCATCTGCATTCTCTCTGCAAAATTCCTCAAATGCCTCCGTTGTACATTTGGCCTCCTCAATGGAGAAACCTTTTGAGATAAGCGTATCTTCTCCGGGCATTAGCGTATTGACAAAACCTGCCGCAAGAATAAGCAAATATCTTCGTGCATCAGCATGATTGGCAAGGGGAGACACTAAGCCTTTGCGTTCTAAATTTGGCTTTTCTGTGCTGACAAACGGTGGCAGAGTGCCTTTTTCAAGCGCATCGTATATTCTGGCAGAAAGTTCCTTCATATCATCATGAGACAAACGGGCAAACTCTTTCCGTTGCGAATCATCCGCTTTATTATAGATTCTGGCAAGCGTAGCGGCAAGTCGTTTGAGATATTCATCAGGAAAATAGCCATAGCTGATACGCTCTAACAATTCTTTCAGAGTGATATTTTTTGTGGTCGATTCATCGGTTGCTGTCGGAATCGTCTTTTCATGTTCCGTTACGCCTACCGCATCAACCAAATAAAAACAATCCTTACTGAATGCATTCGGAGTGACATTGCGCAATTGCTCATCGCCTATTGTACGCACTCCGCGTCCCTTCATCTGAATATACAACGGCAATGATTCCACATCACGCATGAACATTACCACTTCCAACGGCTTTACATCCGTTCCTGTAGCAACCAGTGTGCAAGTCACGGCTATACGGAAATCTTTGTCATTGCGAAATTGGCGTATCAACTCGTTGCTGTCACCAGCCGAATAAGTAATTTTCTGAACAAATCTGTCATCAGTCCGCCCAAACACTTCTTTAGCAATTTGTACGATATTTGTGGCATGGGCTTCATTGAGAGCGAATATCAAGGTTTTAGGAAGATAATCCATATTCGGCTCACGCTGTGGATCATTGAAGAGTTCTGTGTAAACCACATCCCGATAAGTCGAAAGAATAAGTTTTATCTGTGCCGGATTGATAATACTCCGATTAAGTTCCTTATTTGTATAGGTTTTGGTTTCCTTACTGCTTACAGTCTTGACTTCACCCGTATATCTTGTTTCTTCTTTAAATTTCTCGCCCTCTAATATAGCCCCACCTGTTTCCGTGACCTGTGTTTTTATTCTATACACCCGACAATCCACATTTACTCCGTCAACGATACTCTTCTCCAATGTATAGTTGACAATGCGATTGTTATTGAAAAATGCCATTGTTTCCGGAATAGGCGTTGCTGTCAAACCAACCAATCTTGCAGTGTCAAAATATTCCAGTACCTTACGCCAATTTTTATAAATAGAGCGGTGGCACTCATCTATGATAATCATATCAAAGTAATCGTGCGGTAAATCGGGATTGGGTGGCAAGATTACTTCCTCTGCAGGTTCGTTTTCATCATCGTCATCATTATCCTCAATAGTTTCTCCTTTCAAGAATGAGAATAGGCGTTGTATTGTAGAAATAACGACATTGCTATCAGAAGGAATAGAAGATGACCGAAGACGATTGACCGTAAAGATAGTATTGAAAGCCTCTCCGTTTTCAGTCAAACGGAAAGTACCAAACTCTCCTTCTGCTTGTTTGCCAAGATTGTTTCTGTCAACGAGAAACAATACTCTGCGCATTGGTGTATAAGAAAGCATCCGGTAAGCAGCGAGACAAGCCGTATATGTTTTACCTGCACCGGTGGCAAGAACCATCAATGCCCGATTTTGCCCGGCACGGAAACTCTTTTCCAACTCTGTTATAGCTTCGTATTGGCAATCACGCAAGCCTTTCTTACGCAAAGTAGGAAGTCCGGCAAAATAATCATTTATCCCTAATTTTTTAACCAATTCGTGAGGTGTCGGGATAGTCATTATTTGTTTAAAATAATGGTCTTGTTCTCGGAAATCACAAAAGTATAATTCCTTTCCGTTGGATGTGAATATAAATGGCAACGGCTTTTGATATGTCTGATATATATTAGGTACGCTTTTAGCATATAAGGCTGCCTGTTCGCATACCACAGAAGAAAAAGCATCTGTTTCTTCACGCTTGGCTTCAAGTACACCAACAGCCTTTCCGTTTATGAAAAGAAAATAATCTGCTTCGAGATTATCTTTTAGTAGCCCTTCCCTTATAGCGACAGCTGTACTAGTCGGTTCATACTCATCCCTATTGATAACTTCCCAACCTGCATCAGCAAACCACTGATCAATTTTTATTCTCGCTTTTTCTTCAGGAGTCATGTTCTTGATATTGTATATTATCGGAAGTGTAGTAGCATATCAACAATAGATTCTAAATGAATCTAAAGCAACTCACTATTGCAACCGATCTTTTTTATCAGTTATTAAATCTTTTAAATCGACTTGTAATATCTCAGCTATCTGTTGCAAGGTCTCCAAATTAGGCTGAATCCGATTACAGGCATAGGCATTGACCATACTGAAACTCTTATCAAGTTGCTTAGCCAACCATGTCTGAGAGATGCCTTTTTCGGCTAAAACATCCTTTATTCTATTCAGTTTCATTATTAAATGCAGTTTTATTGTGTAAATATAGCTAATTATATTCGATAATTCGGATTGTTTTTGAATTTTTGGCAAATTGCAAGAAAGATGCGCCATCTGTCGAAAGCTTCAGCATTGAGCCGTCCACGCTTTATGTCAATGACGAAGGAACTCAGCAACTTGATGTGGTAGTGCTTCCTGAAACAGCAAAAAAAGGAAAGTTCTTTTCTTCACTCGTCTGGAAATCTGATGACGAGAACATAGCGAGTGTCGATGAGAATGGTCTTGTGACCGGCAATATGAGGGGCAATACCAGAATTACTGCATCTACACCTGACGGCTCATTGATGGCGAGTTGTGATGTTGTGGTGCAACTTGTTCTTACAGATGAAAAAGATATCACTAAATACTTTGAGAAAAATTTTGCCTTGGCGTTGAACTTTGAAAACAAGATCAAGGATGCAAACAAAATCACTTATGGTGAAGTAAAGGAAATCAAAGGATTCGACGTGCCGAATTTATATCACGAAAAAATCATCTCTGCTTCAGGACTGGAATTTTTAGAAAATATAGAAACCTTGGACCTTAGCGGTTGTGTAAATATGGAGTCGGTGAAGTTTGGCACACACGGGAAATTGAAAAAGTTAGTTGCTAAAGGCTGCCAGCTGACATCCATCGATTTACGAGGCTGCCCTGCTTTGGAAAACATTGATTTGTCCAGCAACAAATTGAAGTCTTTTGATGCAAGCGGTTTCCCGAAGTTGTATTACCTGGCGATAAATGACAATGAGCTTGAGGACATCAACCTTAATGGTTGTGCATTGTTGAATCATTTATTTATACGCGACAATAAGTTGAAAAGTATTGATATGTCTTCAATTAAACTATTGAACGACAATAATTTCAACTATCTGTATAATCCTGGTGAGAACGGGGAGTTCAAGATAATCAATAAAAATGAAACTTCGCGTCTGGTAAGTTGGACAATGGTTGCCGGCGACGAGAAAAGCCGTGTATGGGCGTACAATTATTCTGACAATGCTCCTAAAATCAAGACTCAGACAGATAAAGTCTCTACAACAAATGATGTTCCGGTGACTCTATCTGTGGAGTTGGAGTCACAGTCGGCAAATGTTGAGTATCATTGGTGGCACTGCCGAGAGGCAAAGAATACGGATACAGGTCAGCTTGTGTATCAGATATACAGTAAGATTGAGGACAAGTTAGACTCTGATGGTGGAGGGAACAAGACGATTATCAGTGGTTCAAAAACCGGATCGATTACATTTACAATAGCCGGGCTTCACTATAAGAAGGGGGATGAGCTGTATATGTTAGTTGTCTATGACAAGGATGCTGCGACCATTACATATAGTAAACCTATGACTATAACATATAAGTAGATTATTGGGGCCGGGGAAAACCCTTCTGACGTGCGTAAAAACGGCTGATTTACTCACGACAACACAGTTTTCGGACATGACGTGCGCGAAAAACGTTTTATCGCGCACGTCATCCATAAAAAAAGTCGTAAATTTGATTAAAGAAACAAGATTGACAACTGGAATATGTCTGAAAATAAGGTAAAGATACTTTTCGTATGCCTGGGGAATATATGCAGAAGCCCGATGGCGGAGATGATAATGAAGAAAATGGTGAAGGATGCGGGGCGTGAGGAGGAATTCGAGATAAGTTCGGCAGCAACATCCGACGAGGTTGTAGGGTATGACATTTATCCGCCGGCGAAGGAATGCCTCAGAAAACATGACATCCCGTTTCAGAAAAGAGGTGCACGACAGGTGACTGATGAGGACTATTCATATTATGACCACATCTTCGTCATGGACTGGGCCAATCTTAGGGACATGAAACAAAGATTCGGCGACAAAGAGGGCAAAATCCGGATGCTCATGTCATTGGCCGGAGAGGAACGCGAAATTCCGGACCCTTGGTACACAGGAGATTTCGAAAGCACTTACAGAGACATCTGCACATCATTGAATAAATTCCTAAGCGAGAGTCTCTAACTCATTTACAATCACTTCCGCTGCGGAGAGAGCCCAATCAGGGAATTTCTCGTCGCGGTGGAAGTGATGATTTGACAGTTATTCTGTCACAAGAGAGTAATTTGTGCTTCGCCCGCCCTCGTTATTTTTGCGAAGGATGCCTTTTTCAACAAGGTCTTTAATATCGTTTAGCGCCGTATCCGTTGAGCATTTTCCGATCTTGGCCCACTTGCCGGAAGTGAGTTTTCCGAAGAAACCGTCGAACTGCATGTCGATGATCTTGCGCTGGCGCTCATTCACTACCAAGCCGCGATGATTCTCCCAGAAGCGTGCCTTGGCCAGAACAGATGCAAGCGTCTCTTCAGTAGAAGATAGCGCCCGGTCGATGAAGCGGTGCATCTCTTCGGGCACGCGCTCAGGCTTGGGAGCCTCGTAGTGGACTTTTTCGTGGCCCATCGGCCCAGAGACAACCTGCATTTCTCCGGTGCGGTATTTGGCCACTTCTATGGCGTAGAAGCCGCTGCGTCCCGTTGGGAACAGGACATTGTGCCAGCCGAAGAGGCGGTCGTCGGAAAGGGGCTGGTCGTAATGCTGCGTGGCGTCCAGAAGCATCTCCACGATACCTTCAACGTAGCGTGATGCAGGCACATTTAGTTTCTTTGTTTCGGTGCAAATCTACTGTTTGTTCGGCGAAAAAACAAAATATTCACCGATAAAAGTTCGGCGAATATCGGCTTTAATCCCCGACTATTTCTTCTTGAAAGCCCGGTTGGTCATGTATGGGGAGGGCCGTGCCTCGGCGCTGTCTGAGGACGGTGTTAATTTTTGTACTATACATACGCCCCATTATGAGAACGTGCCGTTTGAGGTGCCGAGTGGATGGGTGTGGACGACATTGGGCTCTGTTTGTAATTTTGAAAATGGTTTTGCTTTTAGTAGCGACGATTACAAACAAACAGGTGTGCCACTAATAAGAATTTCTAATATTTCAGACAACACCATTGATTTGAATGGATGCGTTTTTATTCAAAAGGAAATTGATGATAGATTCGTTGTTAAAAAAGGGGATTTACTCATAGCACTTTCAGGGGCAACTACAGGAAAGATGGGTGTATATTCTACAGATAAAGTTGCATATCTTAATCAGCGTGTTGGTAATCTACGGACTATTGACACTTCTGTATTATGCCATGAGTATAGAAATATTTTTATGAACTCAAGAGCAGAGGCAATTTTGAAACTTGCTTACGGTGGTGCCCAGCCCAATATAAGTGGTTCTGTTATATGTTCATTTTCATTTCCACTTCCTCCATTGGCAGAACAACAGAGAATAGCAAGTGAGGTTAATCATTGGTTTGCTTTGATTGACCAAATAGAGCAAGGCAAATCTGACTTACAAACAATCATTAAACAAGCCAAGAGCAAAATTCTCAATCTTGCCATTCACGGAAAACTCGTGCCACAAGATCCGAACGACGAGCCCGCCATCGAACTATTGAAACGCATAAACCCCGATTTTACACCTTGTGATAACGGGCATTATCCCATTGGTTGGATAAAAACTATTCTGGGAGAACTTTTTAGCCACAATACAGGCAAAGCACTCAATTCGTCAAACAAAGAAGGTATATTCAAGGATTATTTAACCACATCCAATGTGTACTGGAATAAGTTTGATTTTACAGTAATAAAACAAATGCCATTCAAAGAAAGCGAATTGGACAAATGCACTGTTACGAAGGGTGATTTACTTGTATGTGAAGGTGGAGATATTGGACGCTCTGCAATATGGAATTTTGATTACGATATTTGCATTCAAAATCATATTCATAGACTTCGTCCAAAGATAGATTTATGTGTGCCATTTTATTACTACACATTTACATATTTAAAGGAGAATAATCTAATAGGAGGGAAAGGAATTGGATTACTTGGACTATCTTCCAATGCTTTACATAAAATTGAATTGCCACTTCCTCCTCTTGCCGAGCAACAACGCATAGTTCAAAAAATAGAAGAACTATTCTCAGTTCTTGATAACATTCAAAAAGCCTTAGAAGTGTAAGCGAATACACTTCTAAGGCTAATGTGATTTTACCAGTTCACCACTTTATCCACAATCTTCTGCTGCTCGCTGGCAGTTCTGCGAAGATAGATACGAGTAGTTTCTATGCTTTCATGTCCCATTAGGTCGGCAAGTAGGGCAAGGTCATTGAATCGGTCAAGGAAATTCTTGGCAAAACGATGACGGAATGAATGAGGATATACCACCTCCTTATTCATTCCGTATTTTTCTGCAAAGTGTTTCAGTTGTTGGGCTATGCCACGTGTCGTAATTCGGTCTCCGAATCTGTTCAGAAATATATATCCGGAAGTAGCCCCTTTATCTTTCAGCCATTTCATGGCTTCTATGCGTAAGTTTCTCGGAATATACAGACGTCGTATTTTCCCACCTTTGCTATAAAGGTCAAGATGTCCGATTTGTACATGCTCTGCTTTGATATGGAGCAGTTCGCTGACACGTGCTCCTGTGGCTGCCATAAACCATACGACAAAATACCACTCATCATGGCCGTCAGCTTTCAGACGCGTTTTGAGAAACTTATAGTCTGCATCGCTGATTACATTCTCCAAAAAGTTTTTCTGCTGTACTTTGACGAACTTTACCTTCAGTTTCTCTTGTTTCGTAAATTCAAGATACTTGTTGATACCCTGCAATCGAAGATTTACCGTCTGTGGTTTGAAGTTCTCAACCAAATACCCCTTGTAGGCTAACAGGTTCTTTTTGTTCACATCCCCATAGTGATTGAGAAAATACTGCACCGTCCACACATACGAAGTGACGGTGTTCTTGGCAAGATTAGTCTTTGCCAAATAATTTTTGAATTTTGTTACCATATTACATTGATTTATAATGAATACAGTAACAATATAGCAGAACGTATCGGGCATTATACGCAGTTGCCTGAAGGATGGCAAATTGCATCTATGCAAACCTTATGCAATTTAATTGATGGAGAAAAGCAAGGTGGCATTGAAAGAATTAATCTTGACGTAAAATTTTTGCGTGGAGAACGGGAGGCAAAGACTTTGATTTCCGGCAAGTTTGTAGCTGCAAACTCTCTCTTGATTCTAGTAGATGGCGAGAACTCTGGTGAGGTTTTTCGGAGTCCGATTGACGGCTATCAAGGCAGTACTTTTAAGCAGTTGCGTATCAACGAATATATGAACGAAGAATATGTACTACAAGTTATCAACTTGCATAGGAAAATCTTGAGAGAAAGTAAGGTAGGTTCTGCCATTCCGCATCTTAACAAAAAACTATTCAAGGAAATAGAAGTGCCTATACCTCCTTATCATCAACAAAAGAGGATTGTAGAAGCTATAAATATTATGTTTAAACATCTTGATACTATAATGGAGAGCCTATAAACTCTCCATTATAGTATCTAATTTGGTAAACAATACGTTAACCGTATTTACAATTCTTTTTTGTTCTGCAAATGGAGGTAAGGGGATATAGGTGTTTATTATTTTTTCTTTGGATATATTGGGCTGCGCTCCACCACCTCCCATTTTTATAAACTCTTCCCTATGGGATAATAAAAAGAGAAACAGAAACTCTTTATCTATCCCGTTAAAGACTTCACAAGCGCAACAGGCTTGATTCGTTGTGGCAGGAAAAGTTAATATTCCAATTTTTCCTATAGTTGCTCCATACATAGCAATTAACACACTACCAGTAGGATTGAGTTTTACAGAAGTTGCATTCAAGGCTTTTTCTGTTATAGATTCGGGAATATGGGTAATATATCCATTGTTTAAATCTCCCGTTTTTAGCCAAGGAATATTCCCATTATAATAATCTTTGTTCAGCCGATTTGGTGTACTACCAGACTGCCATTTGCCAATTTTTCCAAGCGTTGTCCAACTCCAATTTTGAGGTGATTCAAAAGGCAACTGCGTATAATGCCCGTTATCACAAGGTGTGAAGTCGGGATGAATGCGCTTTAACAGTTCGATGGCTGGCTCGTCATTCGGGTCTTGTGGAACGAGTTTACCATGAGTAGCAAGGTCAAGAATTTTGCTTTTGGTTTGTTTGATGATGGTCTGTAAATCGGCTTTGCCTTGTTCTATTTGGTCAATCAAAGCAAACCAATGTTCAATCTCGGCAACTATGCGTTGTTGCTCTGTTAAAGGTGGCAAAGGAAACCCCATCTGTTCTAAATTGTATTTTGGCAAACCTTCACGACCACTACCCGTAATCTTCATAGATTTAGCGAAATATGAAGATAAAACTAACGCATGAAAATATTCAGGTTCAACTAAAACCGAACGCATAATACAAACGTGTTGACTGACATTACCACAATTAAAATCAGCAGGAACTACGGCGCATCTTCCCAATGAACCACCAGTAATATTCAGCAACAAGTCGTTAGCAAGCACTTCCGTGCCTTTCATATTATGATGAACTTCTTCGGAAATATACTTGATGTCATCATAAACAAGTCTGTCATTATATACATTTTGCGAGCGGAAAAATGGAATCCCGTTCGCAGAATAGTTACTTCCCCTTGGTGTGCTACCAGAACCTATCTTTGAGCATATTTCTTCAATCGTTGTCCACACCCATCCTTCCGGCACCTCAAACGGCACGTTCTCATAATGGGGCATATCGGAAGTCTTTGCAGACTTCTTACTCCTTTTGATTTTTCCCTCTTTTATCAGGCGTTCTTTTTCAGCCTTGATTCGTTCGAGAAGAACTGATGCTGGCTCATCGTTCGGGTCTTGCGGTACAAGTTTTCCATGTATCGCAAGGTCAAGTATCTTTTGACGTAATTTCTTTGTATCCATATAGGCTATTCTTTGTTTAAGAACAGATTGCAAAACTCATTCAGTTGCTGTTGCATACGTTCCTGTGGAATGAGGATACGTTTGTATTCTGCTATCATTGTGGGGCTCATGCTTCGGCTCATTGCATATTCCACAACAACCCGATCTGCTTCCGGGCAGAGGATAATGCCGATAGAAGGGTTTTCGTTAGAGCGTTTCACATCTCTGTCGAGTGCTTCCAGATAAAATTCCAACTGACCGAGGTCTCGTGGATGGAATTTGGTCTTTTTCAATTCCACTGCCACCAATGCCTGCAATCCACGATGGAAGAACAGCAAGTCAGCCTTAAAAGTGGACGCGCCAATATTGAGGCGGTATTCCTGATCCATAAAGATGAAATCTTTACCAAGTTCAAGAATAAATTGCTTCATGTGTTCTACCAAGCCTTTTCTTAGTTTGGATTCACTATGTTTTTGGGGCAAGTTCAGGAAATCGACAAACAATGTGTCTTTGAACATTATAGAGGCATTGGGGTAAGCATTGAGTAATCCTTTTGACATATTGTCCTTGCTGCTCAACAGAGCTGTATATGTTTGATTGGAAATGCAACGCTGCATTTCCTTAAAAGACAGATGCTCTTTATTCGCATAGAGAATATAGAACATTCGTTCTTCTGTGCTTTTGCATCGGCAAAGAATCTCAATATGATTAGACAATGTTGTCAGTTCCAATATCTGGGGCATTTGTCCAGATGTCGACTGGACTAATTGTGCAGATGCCGTCTGCACAATTACAGCCGTTTCTTGTGTTGGCTGGTTCGCTTGAATTTGTGCAGTTCCTGGCTGCACAAATTCAGAGTTCAGATACTTTTCTACAGTTACACTGAATGTTTCCGATGAATATTCATCATAAAACATCACCATATTGTAAATGCTTCTCCGACTATAGCCCTTAATGTCTGGACGCCTGGAACGAATATATTCGGATAGTTGTGCTACAACCTTGCTTCCCCATTCCTCGCTTTTCAATTTGGCTGATACATATCCACCAACATGCCACGCTGTGTACAACAGTTCGTTATTTACAGCTCTTGAAGCACGGCCTTTATGTTGGAGAATGATGTCTATAACTTCTCCAAACTGTTGTTCCATTGACATGATTATCTTGTTGTTTTCCATGCACTCAATCTTCATTTATGTTAGCGAGCAAATTTTCAAGTTCCGCTACAGCAGTACTTATCGTTTGGCTTTTATCTTTTATGTCTGCCATCAGTTCAGCCAATGAACGGTCGTCCACCTCACCACCTTGTTTCATCCATGTGATGTCGAGACTTGTCTTGTCTCTGGCAATGATCTCATCTACCGAGTATTTTCGCCAACGTCCTTGCGGATTATTTTCTGCATCGTAGGTTTCTATCCGATTGTTATAGCAGGAAACAAAATCGTCCAAGTGATGGCGTTCCAGTTTATTTGTGGCAAGTGTGTGCTTCACATCGGTACGATAATCATAAAACCATATTTCTTTGGTAGGCTGTCCTTTACTGAAAAACAGCACATTGGCTTTCACACCTTGGGCATAGAAGATGCCTGTGGGCAAACGCAAGATAGTATGCAGATTGAAATCCTGCAACAGGCGTTTACGGATGGTTTCGCCAGCTCCGGCTTCAAAGAGCACATTATCAGGAAGCACCACGGCAGCACGACCACCTGTTTTGAGCATAAGCATCATGTGCTGAAGGAAATTCAACTGGTTATTCTTGGTCTCCACATAGAAATCTGGTCGGTTTATGTCAACAGAACCGGCAGGGCGAGTTCCAAAAGGAGGATTGGCGAGTATCACATCAAC
>ERZ779851.2414-NODE-2414-length-14330-cov-11.963363_pt1 | contig 14330 bp, 8 predicted proteins | sample MGYA00511094_ERZ779851 | MGnify/ENA primary metagenome ERZ779851 (study PRJEB29588, sample SAMEA2155512) | human gut metagenome | biome: human gut; feature: human-associated habitat; material: faeces | place: Denmark | collected 2008/2010 ...
TTAGCGTAGCGCTGCTACGCTGCGTTTCACTCCCGTTAGCCAGAATGAAAAATTCGCTTCGCATTTTGGCGCATTCTCATTTGGAAATAGTATAAATCAGCAGCACGTTGGGGCGGCGAAGAGATTCATAGGTTCTTCCTCCGCGGTATCAGAATTTCTCAAATGCCACGCCGTCGTCGGGATTCAGGACGCTGTTGTCTTTGATGTACTGTACAATCTCGTCCACATACCCGAACGCCAGCCCGACGCAGGTGTCCGCCGAGCCGTAATAGATGGCAATACGCCCGGTGTCCGCATCCTGAACTGTCGCGCAGGGGAAGACGACATTCGGCACGAAGCCGCTGACTTCATAGGGCATTTCCGGCGTCAGCAGATAATTCTCGCACCGGTACAGCACCTTTGACGGCTCGTCCCGGTCAAGAATCGCGCCGCCCATGGAGTACACAAAACCGTTGCAGGTGCTGGCGACGCCGTGGAAGAACATCAGCCAGCCCTCGGTCGTCTCAATCGGACACGCGCCCGCGCCGATTTTCACCGCTTCCCACCACATCGGGCCGCGGCTCATCACATGCCGGTGGCGTCCCCAGTAAATCAGGTCGGGGCTTTCGGAGAGGAAGATGTCCCCGAACGGCGTATGCGCGGAGTCCGACGGGCGCGACAGCATCTTGTACATGCCGCCGATTTTCCGCGGGAGGAGCACGGCATTGCGGTTATAGGGGATAAACGGGTTCTCCATGCGCGTGAAATGCTTGAAGTCCTTCGTCTTCGCCATGCCGATAGCCGCGCCGTGGAAGTCCGTACACCAGATGATATAGTAAGTATCCTCCACCTTCACCAGCCGCGGGTCATAGGCGTAGTTAGGCATCCACGGCTCGCCGTTTTCGTCCACGAACTGCACGCGCTCGCGGTCTACATTCCAGTGAATGCCGTCCTTGGAGCGTCCCAGATACACATGCGGCACGCCATTGACCTGCTCGCCGCGCAGCACGGCGATATACCCATCCTGCCACGGCACGACCGCGCTGTTGAAAATGCGCCCGATTTTCGGCGTGGGATTGCGCCCCATGACGGGGTTTTCGGTGTAGCGCCACAGCACTGCACCTTCTTCAAGGTCAGCCGGGCGCTCCTGCCACGGGATATTCGGCAGGGATTGTCCATTAATTATCTTAATTTCGCTCATAAGGATCGTCCTTCCTGCTTAATTTCGCGTTTTTTACAAATTTTCTCCGTTCGTTGCCATAACCTGCTGATACCAGTATGCGCTGTCCTTCAAAATGCGCTCCTGCGTCTGATAATTCACATAAACCAGACCGAAGCGCTCCTGATACCCATGCGCCCACTCGAAATTATCGAAGAAGCTCCAATAGAAGTAGCCCAGCACCGGCACACCGTCCGCTACCGCCTGACCCAGCGCACGCAGATAGCGGTGCATGTAGTCCTGCCGATTCGGGTCATGCACTTTGCCGTCCAGACTGACCGCATCGTGGGCATCCATGCCGTTTTCGGTAATCAGAATCGGCGTATGATAGCGCTCATAGAGGAAGCGCGGCCCCCAGTACAGCCCGCCTTCATTGATGGGCCATTCCAAGGCGTTATGCGGATGACCCGCCGGGTAGCGCACATGCTCCGGCTTGCCGTCCGCTCCCCTGCGCCACCACTGCCCTTGATAGATGTTCTGCCCGTAGAAGTCCAGCGGCTGATGGATGGTCTTCAAGTCCTCCTGCCAGCCGTCGGGAAGGTACTGCTCGTAGCCGACCAGCCCATCCGCCGGGTACTGCCCCAGCATCACCGGGTCAGAGAACCACGCAATATTCCACGCAGGCCCGACTTTCTCGTCAATATGGACGGTGAAATACTCCTCGCGGGCGGCGGCGATGTCCTCCGGCGAATTCGTATACGGCACGCACGGGTCGCCGCAGGGGGCATAGCCGACGCGAACGCCGGGGACGTGCGCCCGAAGCACCTGAACCGCGCGCCCGTGCGCCAGCATCAGGTGATGCGCCGCGCGAACGATGTCCGCCGCACAGCATTTCAGCCCCGGCGCGTGAACGCCCAGCGCGTACCCTGAACCAATGATGCACTGCGGCTCATTGATGGTGATGAAATCTTTCACGCGGTCGCCCAGCGCATCCGCGACGATGGTCGTATAGTTTGCGAACCATTCCGGCATATCAGGACTCAGCCATCCGCCGCGCAGGTGCAGCGCATAGGGTAAATCCCAGTGATAGAGCGTGCAGAAGGGGCGGATGCCGTTTTCCAGCAGGCAGTCCACCAGCTCGGAATAGAACGCAAGTCCCTTTTCATTGACCGTGCCCGTGCCGTCAGGGAGGATTCTTCCCCACGAAATGGAGAAGCGGTAATTGCGAATTCCCATCTTTGCCATCAGGCGGATGTCCTCGCGGAAGCGATGGTAGTGGTCAATCGCTACATCGCCGTTCGAGCGGTCTTTCACCGTGCCTGGCGCGTGCGTGAATACGTCCCAGATGGATTTGCCCTTGCCGTCTTCATTCGCTGCGCCCTCGATCTGATAGGAGGATGTCGCTGTTCCCCACAGGAAGTCTCTCGGAAACTGCATACTTTTGCCCTTTCTCCCTTACGGGATGTAATTCTTCCAGATATTCGCCGCGCGCGCCGGGTCGGACACAAACAGGAACCGATCCGGGTCTTCCTCGAACTGGCGGTAAATCGACTTGCCCTTTTCCAGCCCCAAATCGCTGTAATCGCGCGGGGGCTTGATGGTCAACTGACTGGTATGATAAGCGGGATTGGGTGTCCAGCGAAGTTTGCCCTCCGCCGTCAGCAGCGGAAACCACGCAATGCCCCCATGACGGCGGACGTCGGCGTACGCAAAGCCATAATCGCGGTCGCACCATGCGCCGAAAGTCAGCGGCTGCTTGGGGTCAGCACTGATGGTGGCATGAACCCACCCCGGCGGCACAATCACCACATCGCCCGCGCCTGCCTTAACCGCGAAGCAACGTCCGGGGTCATCCTGCCCCGATTCCTGCATATAAATCACAGCTTTGCCCGTCCAAATCTCATAGACCTCAGGTGTAGACCACCCGCAATGTGCGGAAACCTTATGAATATGCCCCTGACTGCGGATGGGTTCATCGCCCAACTGCCCGGCGGCATACGTCACGACGCCATAGAGGAGCATCCGCTGCTGCATGGCGGGCAAGTCCGTCTTGCGCCCGACGTCCATCATGATGGCATAGACGTTTTCCGGCCCATCGCAATTCGGGTCGCGAAGGCTCTTGCGGACGCTGTCGAGCTTGCGGAACTCCGTGCCTTTATCAAAGCAGTCCGCCCCCAGCCGGAAGCCCTCATCCACCGACAGCGGCGTAATATCGAATCCGGGGTCAAAATCAAGTTTCATGGTGTTTTTCCTCTTCTCAAAATACCGTTCAGGTTAAACAAAATGGTTGCTGCATGAAAAGTCAAGTAATAAAAGGGCTTTTTCAGCCGCGGAAAAAATCAAGAGACATGGGAGCGACCGCGCCGAAGGTTTCCAAAGGACGATCGCAGACTTTGTCTGTTTCCATTGCCCTTTGGTCGCCTCCGCAGAGGCGAAACCCCTGCGTTCGGGAAAAAGCAGCTATGGTCGCAAGACCAGCAGTTCGGTCGCGCCCATCTGGCGCGACACAGCATAGATGTTGGAAAAGCAGCTTGGGGGGCGCGTCTGAGGACGCGCAAAGTTACTGGCAGGGACGCTTCGCTGCCTGCGCCTTTGTTGGCTGTTCCCTTTGAGTAGGTTTGACGAGGAACAGTTGGGGCGTTGCCCCAAACCCTACCAGAGGCGCTGCCTCTGGACTCCGCAAGGGGGAATTTCCCCCTTGACCCCTTTCGCGCGATTGAGTTGACTTCACTACCATAATTCTTCCGCGTGTTTAGCCTTTTGGCGCTTCGCCTAAAACCCTTTTCTATACTCGCACAAACGCCTTTACCGTCGCCAGACGCTTCCCAACGCTCTTCCCATACGGTGCAACCGTATACCTTCCCACCGCCGCCGGAACAATAAACGTCTCCGCATAGTGCACCACAAACGGCGCAAATTTCCCTTCCGGACTCTCTACCACCGCTTCTTCACCTTCCACCAGATTCAGCACATTCACGCTTCCGCCCGTCTCATGCTCCACCTTCCGGTCAAACCAGTGCCGCCGCGTCTCAATGAATTCCCGCTCGTGCAGCCCGGTGCGTTCCTCGCGGATGCCCTCTTCCTCGTAAATCACCTCCACGCGGTTGACAAGATTCTTCTGCACCCATTCCGTATCGCGGTCGAACTGAATGTTCTTCATACCATGCGCAAGGTGAATCGGGCGCGGGCGTCCATCCAGCCCAAGGCGCCCCCAATCCCAGAGCTTGAAGGTGAAGATATAGGGCGTCGCGCTGATTTCCAGCACCATGCAGTCCTTGCCGGAACAGTGTATTGTTCCGGCGGGAATCAGGAAGTGGTCGTGCTTTTTCGCCGGAATAATGTTGACGAAGCGTTCCGCGTCGAACTGCCCGGTCTGCTGACTGTCTTCCAGCGCTTTCTGGAATTCTTCCGGCTGAATGCCCGTCTTGCAGCCCAGATAGACATGCGTGTCGGCGTTTTCCGCCGCGTCGAGGATGTAGTAGCTTTCGTCCTGCGTGTAGTGCATCCCGAACGTGTCCTGAATGTACTCGGTCAGCGGATGCACCTGCAAGCTCAGGTTTCCGCCGCCGATGGTGTCCAGAAAGTCAAAGCGAATCGGGAATTCCGTGCCGAAGCGCGCGTGAACCTTGTCACCCAAGAGCGCTTTCGCTTCCTCATGCACCAGATTGATGGCGGGTGTCTCCACAACGATGCCGTCTACATCCAGCAGGAGGCTGTTTTCCTCCGGCACACCATCGAAGCTCCATGCGTAATTGGGCTTTTCCGGGTCAAGCCCGCAGACGGACTTCATCCACTGCCCGCCCCAGACGCCGGGGTCGAAATACGGCGCAACGCGGAAGGGCTGCGTGACCGCCTGTTTGAGCGCGTCGCGGTAGCAGTCGCCGGTCATCATGCGGGGCGTCTCGGCGTCGTTGGTGTCCAGCAGGTAGTCAATATGCGAATGCAGCGTCCGCTTATGGCGGTCGAGGACGCGCCATTCGATGAAGTAGCCGCGCTTATATTTGCGCAGCGGGTCTTCGCCGTAGTTGTCATTGAGCCAGTTTGCCAGTTTGCCGGAGCGGAAGCGGAGCTGGATTTCCCAGCGCGCCATGTCCGCATACACCAGTACATCGGGATGCTCGCACAGCAGCGCCGCGCCGACGCCGAACACCAGCCGGACACCATGCGCCAATGCGATTTCCTGCCGAAGCGCCGCCACCCGTTCCATGTCGAAGAACTGCTCGATGCGGTAGTGCGCCATGATGCCGAACACACGGTCATCGGTCAGGTGGTCTTTCAGCATGGCATTGACCTGCTCTTTGGGGAGCGTCGCCTGTGCCGTGCAGAAGACGCGCGACGGGTTCAGCCGCTCTGTCAGCGCACTCAGCACATCCGCCTCCCACACGCCGTGATAGCAGTCCACGCAAACGACGGCGTCGGGCTTGCCCACAATGGCTTTGCGCAGCTGTGCGCCGATAGCTTCCCAGCCCTGCCATGCGCTGACACCCTTTGTCCGCACATGGAGGACAGGACGCTTATCGTAATTGCTTTTTCTCATGCCTGCCCCTCCTGAACCAGCGTCGGGACGCCGCCGACGTTCATCAGCCGCGCGGTGAAGCCATGTTCGGCGATGGACGCATAGTCATGTCCCGCGTCGGACGGCCAGCACGCGCCGACGCGCAGGGGCGTATCGCCCGTATTGGCGAGGCGGTGCGCGATGTAGCCGGGGATATAGTGGAGGCTGCCGGGCTGCATCGGCTCGAACCAGCACTTGCCGCTTTCATCCATGAGGATGAGCGCGCCCGTGCCCTGAATGCACCAGTAATATTCGCCGCATTCCCGCCGCGCGTGATAATGTCCCTTGGTCATGAAGTATTCGCCGCCGACCTGACCGGGCATGACGTTGCTCGTGCCGAAGAACAGACCGCCGGGCGTTCCGTCTTTGACTGCCATATGGCTCTGAACTTCATAGACGATGGTCGCAGGGTTCATTTGGGCGCGGGCGGTTTCGTCCTGAAATACGTTTTTGAGGTCGCCGAGTGTCCGTTTGGATTCGCTGATATTGTCACCGCGCAGGTAGCCGCTGAGCAGGTCAACCATCGTTCCGTTCATGGTGAGCTTTTTCTCCTTTGTTTGTACTGTTTCTGCATAGTATTGCGCTTTTGGAGCAGAGGATTTTGCCTCTGCGGAGGCGACAAGGGGGGCAATAAAAACAAACGAAGTTTGCAATCACCCCCTTGACCCCTTCGGGTCGCCACTACTGGAGTTGTTTTTTCCCGAACAAAATAACTGTTTGGTGACTTAAATCGTCACCGGCGCATCCAGCCCAATGCCGTCCACGGTCAAAATCGGGCGCTCGGTCGTGTGCGCGGTGAAGTCGTCGAAGCCGATGCGGAAGCGGCGAGACCACTGTACCCGCGTCTGCCAGCGCTCGCCGGGGAGGAGCGTGCGGAAGTTGTCGTCGCGCACCAGATTCCATTCGTCCGACGCATCCGTGATGTCCGCGAACAGCACGGCCGTGTCGCCCGTGTTGCGCACCTCAATGACGGCGCTGTCCGGGGACGTTTCCAGCGCCCGCGCGGTCAGGTGTCCGCCATGCAGGAATGCCGCCGCGCGGTAGGGGCGATTGTTCTCGCAGGAGAAGTAGTATTCATTGACGGCGGTTCTTTCGCCCAACCGCACTGTCAGGCGCACCAGCACCAGTCCATCCGCCGTCTGCGGCATGACGAACGCGACGTCGCCCACGCGGTTGACCGCAGCAGCCGCCAAGTGCGCTGTGCGGGTTTCCTCGGCATAGGTCGCGCCATCCAGACCACGCACAGACCACGCGACTTCCGCGTCGCCCGCAATGCCGCTGTCCGTCAGCACTGTCAGGGGAAGTTCCACCGCCGTTCCTGCTGCGTAGTCCAAGCGGCGGTAATCCAGCGTCGGATGCAGGGGCGCAAAGGCGTCCTTCGTCCAGTAATACGCCTGTTTCTCATGCCCGTAATAATCGACAATGGACGTGCAGGAGAGATTCGGCCACGGCTCGCTGAGCTGCCAGATGATGCTGCCGCTGTTATGCCACTTGCGGCGCTGGTTGCTCTCCAGAATGAAGCGCAGCCCCTCCGCCTGCATCCACTGGCTGAGGCGGATATAGCGCCGGATGTCCTCCACATGCCCGAACATGGTTTCCTCGCGGTCGTAGGTGCACCACCAGTCGCCGTGGAAGCGCAAGAGGTCGTTGTCCTTCATGCGCTCCGGCTTCGTCGGGCATTTTGACAGCGTCCGCGCAACGGTTTGCATACTGCTCATGCCGTCGCAGCCGAATTCGCTGTGCAGCAGACTGTCCGTATCGCCGAAATAGCTGTACTGTCGCCCGTTGCCCTGATACTGCCACCAGCCGTGCACATCATGGCTTCTGCCCGGTGTGCGAGAAATGTGCGCTTCCGGGCCGGAGGGCGACGTCGGCACGAACATCCGCGCCGGGTCAAGCGACCTAACCAAGTCTGCCAACATCGCGATGTTCTTGTTTTCCAGCGTCATGGGCTTGCGGTTCTCGTCCATCAGCTCGTTGCCGCCGCTCCAAATGACCAGCGATGTGTGATTGCGCTTGACTTTCAGCGCGTGAACCGCTGACTGCCGCAGGAGTGTGAGAAAATGCGGCAGTTCCGACGGAATGTTGTCCACGCCGGAGGAGGACTGAATGAATTCCTGCCAGACCAGCAGACCCAGCTCGTCGCAGAGGCGGTAGAACGTTTCCGTCTCAATCACGCCCCCGCCCCAGACGCGCACGATGTTCACATTCAGCCGCTTCGCTTGATGCAGTTGATATGCGACCTGTTCCGCCGGAATATCGCCGTAGATATGATCCATCGGCGTGATATTGACGCCCTTCATATAGACGCGTTCGCCGTTCATGATAATGGTATAGGGGAGCGCACCCGCCGGGGCGTCCTCATTCTGAATCATTTCGAAGTGGCGGATGCCTTGGCGCATTGTCCGCTCGTCCAGCACGGTTTCGCCGTTTCGGAGCGTCAGCGTCACGTCATAGAGCGGCTGTTCGCCCAGCCCGTTGGGATACCACAGTTCCGGCGACGGGATGGTCAGCGTTCCAGTGAATGCGCCGTCCTGCACGGGCAGTGTCGCCGCGGCTTTCTCTGTGCCGTCCTTTGCGCAGCGTACCGCCACCGTCAACGGCAGATTGCCATCCGCATGGGTTGTGCCGGAAATATGCAGCAGCCCCATGCCGTTCGCTGCGTCCGAATGCACATAAAGGTCGTCCAGCGCGGCTTCGTCCTCCAAAATCAGCGATACATCCTGCCAGATGCCCAGATTGACCAGTCGGGTGCTGAAATCCCACTTATACCCGAAGCGGCTCTTCTGCGTCGAAGTCTGGCTTGTGCGCCCAATCTGCCCCATTTCGTCCGGCGCATGGAGGATCAGCACATCCAGCACGAAATGCTCCGCCGTCTGCAGAAGGTCGGTCATGTCAAAGGCGAAATCCTCATACATGCCCTCGTGTTCGCCCAGCAGATGCCCGTTCAGGTAGACCATGCAGGCATAATCGACACCCTCGAAGTGCAGGAGGGTCTTGCGGTGCGCGGGGATGTCCCGGCGGTCGAACTCGCGGCGGTAAATCCACCAGCGGTTTTCTATCCACTCGCACTTCAAGCTGTTCATATCCACATAAGGGTGGTCGATATAGCCTGCCTGATACAGCGCGCGCGCCACGCCGCCGGGAACCTGCGCGTCCATCCAGCCGGTCACGCCTTCCAGCGGCTTGCCGGTTTCCATGCTCTTATCGCGCAGCGGCACATAGGATGCTGTGCCTTTGAGCTGCCAAGTGCCGTTTAGGGAAATCTGCTCACGCATGTGTTCGTTCTCCTTTTTCCCGTCTTACCTGATTATCCAGAATTGATACACAGGGATTTCGCCTCTGCGGAGGCGCCGCCACTTTTAGGGTTTACCCCCATCGGTTAATGCCAGAAATATCTGCTCATACCGCAGCTCGACTTATTTGGAAGTGATATTTCATTCCCACCGCATCGCGCGCCCAAGCGCGGTCTTTTCCGCTTCCGGCGGCAGGGGCGCTTCGTGAATCATCGTCGTCAGACGCTGATGCCACGCAACATCCCGCCACATGCCGCAGAACTGCGGCGCGGCGAAGTTGCTTGTCGCCATCAGCGCCCACTGCCCTGTCTGACACGCCGTCTCTACGCCCAGCGCGCACAGGTCTTTCACCCAGCCCCACGGGAGCATCGGGAAATCCTTGTAGTCCGTGATGCCCCAGCATTCGGTCGTCGCCAGCGGAAGCCCTGCGGCTTTCGCGTCCGCTGCGAGCGTCTGAATGCCGTCCACAAGCAGCTGCTTCCAATATTTTTCCTTGCTGTGGTACACATCCAGCGCATGGTCAGCCAGCAGGTGATACGCTTCCTCGGTGAATCGCCCGTCCTTCGCCTGACCGACCTCGTGATAGAACTGCTGCTTGTTCAGCTTCGTCATCCAGATATGGTGCTCCGCCAAATCGAAGAAGGAGAGGTCGCGTTCGCGGTAGAAGTGCGTATTCTCGCCGTCGAAGGAGAAGCAGTACGGCAAATCAGGGTATTCTTGGCGGACGAGCGCAATCGCCGTGCGCATATAGTCCATCGCGGCGTCGGTATGCCAGCAGCTCCACGTCATCCACGGCGGGTCATTGCGGAAGTACGGTGACCAGAAGTCGCCGGGGAACTCATTGCAGAGGTCAACATAGAGGATGGTGTCCATCAGCCCGGCGTTCGCAATCAGACGAAGGGTATCAATCCAGCATTTTGCCATCGCCTGCGGGGTGCTGAGCGCCATGCGGACGTTATCGGCGTCTTCGCGGAACCAGCTGCTGAGGGCGACCTTGATGCGGCGCGCGCGGCAGGCTTTCAGGAAGTCGATGAGTGCAGGAAAGAGCCGAACGCGGACTTTATAGGGGCTGCCCCAGTCATTGGAATACCAGACAGGCAGGAGCAGCCATTCTTTTTCAGGGGCTTGGGACAGCAGGTGGGGGAATGCGTCGATGCGGACGGCATCATAGCCGCGTTCCTTGACGCCGTCGAGGGCAGCGTTCCAGTCCTCGAAGCCTGCGCCGTCCCAGCGGCGTTCAATCCATGAAAAATCCCACATGGTGATGGCGAGGGGGTGAATCATGTGTTTTGCCTCCCGTTGATGGGGTTGGGAATGCCTTGGTGCAGCGTCGGAAGGAACGTCCGGTGCTGGACGGAAGCATTCGGGGGAAGTGCGCGGTATTTGCGGGAAATAAGCAGCTTGTTTTTGCTGTAGCCTTTTAGATTTGGCGTACGCTAAAATCGAAAAGCAGGGAGCTTCCATTCTCAGAAAGCTCCCTGCTGCCTGAAAATGCAGACGGGTGATTGCGGGTCGAGCACTGACCCGTGGATGGATTACTTCAGGAATTCTTCCGTCAGTTCCGCAGCCAGCTTGTCGCCTTCTTCGCGATGTTCATTCACGAAGTCGTTCCAAACCGTTTCCGGATCGTCAGAGATGACCGCCTGAATGATGATGTCGCGGATGTTGTTGATGACGGCAGAACGGAAGGAGTAATACGCTTCATTCTTGGTGTTGGTCAGGTTATAGTCCGTCGGAGCGAATGTTGCGTTGGCTTCCCACGTCTTCATGTTCGTGGTGAACAGGTCATTGATGATGTAGGAAGAGTATGCGGGGTTGCCGGGGAGGTAGACGTCCAAGCCTTCGAGGATGAAGTACTTCTGGAAGGCGCGCTCCTGCACGATGTAGTACTTGCTGCCGGTGGCGGCGATGTCTGCATCGGTGTAGTTCAGAACGACGTTGCCGTCCGCGTCGTAGTCCCAGTCTTCACCCTTCACGCCGTAAGCGTAGGTTTCAATCTGTTCCTGTTCGAGCAGCCAGTTGCCGACCGCCAGCCAGCGATCCATGACTTCGTCGCGGCAGTTCGCGGAGAAGGCGAACGCAGCCCACCACTCGTCGATCTGGCTGACATGGAACGTGCCGTCGGGCGCTTCGAGGCAGATGATGCCGAGGTCTTCGTCGGTGAAGCCTTCGACATTGGTCGCGAGGGTACGGGCAGTCGTCTGCAGGATGGTCGCGCCGAGGTTGCCGTACAGGACAGCAGAGCGGCCCGCGAGGAAGCGTTCACGACCCGCGTTGTTGGAGTCGTTGTAGCTGTCCATCGCCAGCAGACCGTCGTCGTAGAGGGTCTTAATCTGCTTGATGGCTTCCAGAGAGGAGGGGTCTTCCGCGCTCCAGCGATACTGGCCATCCACGATGTCGAAGGAACCGATGCGCTGATTCCACAGCTGCGCCAGCATCGCCCAGTGCTTGCCGCCGTTGTCCAGATCAAGCGGAACGAGCTTATCGCCCATGTGGCCCGGATCCTTTTCCTTCACGTCGCGCAGGTATGCCACGAATTCGTCGTAGGTCAAGGTCTGAACAGGCGCCCAGTCATAGCCCATCGCCTTCGCCCAGTCGCGGCGATACGCGAACATGTAGGTGGTGTAGAGGTTGACGGGGTTGCTGTTCTTAATCTTGGGGAAGGTGTACAGCTTGCCATCGACGCGGAACTGGTCGAAGCAGGTGTAGCTGTTGATGAGCTTTTCCAGATTCGGGTACGCAGACATGTCGTCCGGCAGCGCCTTGAACACGCCCTCTTCCACCCATTCGAGGTACTCATCCTTGTTCAGGTTGTACCACGCGATGACTTCCGGCAGACTCTGGGTGTATGCCAGCGTGCGGGTGGATTCATCCCAAGAATCCCACGCGACAAGCTGGATTTCAAAGTCGAAGTTGAACTTCTCCATCGCCTGCTTCACTAGCGGCCAGTTGAACATGTCGTCCGAGCCGTCGATGGTGAAGACCTTGAAGGTCAGGTGTTCGGCGTAGGGATTCTCTTCCGCCAATGCGGGCGTTGCAGCCAGCATGATGGGGAGAATCATTGCCAGAGACAGAACCAGAGATAGAAACCGTTTCATGTAGGAATACCTCCTTTTTATGTCCTATCATCCTTGCCGGATGAATAGAAATCAACGGAAAGAGAAGCTAAGCCTTAAGACTTAATCGCCCCAATCATAACGCCCTTTGCAAAATACTTTTGCAGGAAAGGATACACGCACATGATGGGCAGCATCGTCACAATCACCGCCGCCGCCTTCATGCCGTCGGCGTATGTGCGGCGCCCCAGCTCCGCCGGAACATCCGCCGCCAGCGCACTGCTCGTCCACAGAATCTGCCGCAGTTCCAGCTGCATTGGCCACATCTTGCTGTCGAGAAACAACAGGTTGCTCCAGAACCATTCGTTCCAGCGGTCAACGATGAAGTACAGCGTCACCGTCGCCAGTGCGGGCTTCATCAGCGGCAGGTCAATCTGCCAGAAGATGCGGAAAGGGCTTGCACCGTCGAGCATTGCCGCTTCTTCCAAATCCGGCGGCAGAGACTCGAAGAAGTTGCGCAGGATAATCATGTTGAACGCGTTGAACGCCAGCGCAATGACCACGGCGAAGCGGTTGCCGTACAGCCCCAAGTCCTTAACCAGCAGGAAGAAGGGAACAACGCCGCCGCCAAAGTACATGGTGAAGACAATCATGTTCTGAAACAGCGCGCGTCCGGGGTAGTTCTTCTTGCTCAGCCCATACGCCAAGGTTGTGGCGAGGAACATGCTGAAAATCGTACCTGTCACCGTGTACAGCACAGAGTTGAAGAACGAGCGCAGCAATCCCGTGCCGACGAAGATGTCGCGGTAGTTGCCTATAGTCGGGCTCTGCGGCCAGAGCGTCGTGCCATTCATGATGAATTCCTGCTGTGTGAGGAAGGAACGGACGATGGTGTAGTAGAAGGGGACGATGACGATGAACGCCAGAATCAGCAGGAAGATGATGTTGAAGACATCGAACGCCGTCGTTTTTTGGAGCTTGCGTTTCTTCCGCGCGATTTCCCGTTCAAGCAGCTTTTCTGCCTTTTTATCGGCTCTATTCGAGGAAATTGCTGTCATTACATGATGCCTCCTTCCCCAAGTGCTTTCGCCAGCTTGTTCGCCAGCAGCAGGAAAGCGAAGTTGATGACGGATTTCGACAAGCCGATCGCGGTGGAGAAGCCGTATTTCGGTTTTTCCTGGAAGGTGATGCGGTAGATGTAGGTGTCAATCGTCTCCGCCGCGTCGCGTACAACCGCATTGGTCATGTTCAGGATTTGGTCATAGCCCTTGCTCATGATGCCGCCGAACGCCAGAATGAGCAGAATCACCGCCGTCGAGCGGATTTCCGGCCATGTGATGTACCACATCTTGTGGAAGCGGTTCGCGCCGTCCACCTCGGCGGCTTCGTAGAGTTCCGGGCTGATGCCCGCGATGCCCGCCAGATACAGGATGGCTGACCAGCCAGTTCCCTTCCAGATACTTGTCGCATACAGCAGGGGACGAATCAGACTCTTGTCCGTCAAGAAGCCGTATGTCTGTCCTCCGGATGCGCGAATCAGGCTGTTGATGACGCCCTCGCCTGCGAAAATCGTCGTCATCAAGCCACCGACGATAACCCAGCTTAGGAAGTTCGGGAAGGTGTAAATCACCTGCAAGGTATTCTTGTAGTGCCGACTCCGCAGTTCGTTGAGCAGCAGCGCCAGCACGGCCACCGTGGCGAGCGACACGCCGCCGGCAAAAAACGTGACCATCAGAAACTGCAGCGAACCCGCCAGCACGAACAGACTACACGCGCCCGACCACAGGAAATTGTAGCCCGCCTGCTGCATGAGCAGCCCGTAGGCGATGCCGACGGGGAAGAAGCCGATCAGGATCGGGATCGAGTGATGGAAGGCGTAGGCGGCCGTCTTGCGCATGGTGCAGCGCTCCTTTCGGACGAAAAATGGCGGTGAAGCCCAGTATAGCAGAGCATTTTCGCTTTTTCAACAAGGGTTATAAAAATGTCAGCGCCCGCCCGTTGGGGCAGACGCTGACGGAGCTTTTCATGATGCGGGGGTCAGCTCAGGCCGGGGATCTTCAGACCGAAGAAGTCGATGAGCTGGCAGAAGAGGATGAACGCAAGCAGCACCGGCACGATGAACTTGAAGCAGACCTTGAAGTAACCGGCGGCGCGGTGCTTCACACCGCTCTGCTCGCACTCGAGCTGCACGACCTCGGGCTTGAGCACCCAGCCGATGAGGATCGTCATCACGAGCGCGCCGAGCGGCATGAGGATGCCCTCGGCCACCATGTCGTACAGGTCGA
>ERZ779851.2415-NODE-2415-length-14324-cov-4.448244_pt1 | contig 14324 bp, 13 predicted proteins | sample MGYA00511094_ERZ779851 | MGnify/ENA primary metagenome ERZ779851 (study PRJEB29588, sample SAMEA2155512) | human gut metagenome | biome: human gut; feature: human-associated habitat; material: faeces | place: Denmark | collected 2008/2010 ...
CGCCGTATCCCTATGAAAAGGCGCTTATCATTGTAAAGGAAATGACCGAGGTCGCCGTGCTTGACCTTGTGGACAAGGGGCTCATGACCGATCAGGTGGTCCTTGATATCGGATATGATGTTGATAACCTGAAGGATCCGGATATCGTATCGGGCTTTCACGGCCAAACAACGACAGACCACTATGGCAGAAAAGTCCCCAAGCCTGCGCACGGGTCCGCAAACATCGGGAGGAAGACCTCATCGACCAAGCTGATAATGGAGGCTGTTACGTCGCTTTTCGACCGTATAACCGACAGGCGGCTGCTCGTGCGGCGAATAACGCTCACATTTAACGCGTTGGTTCCCGAGAGCGAGGCAAAGAAAGCAGAAAGCGGCGAGCAGCTTGATATTTTTACCGATCATGCGGCGCTTGAACGGCGGCATGCCGAGGAAGAAGCGGCGCTCGAACGCGAAAAAAGGATACAGAAAACGGTCATAGATATAAAAAAGAAGTTCGGGAAAAATGCGATAATCAAAGGGCTTGACCTTGAGGACGGTGCAACGTCTATCGAGCGCAACAGGCAGATAGGAGGGCACAAGGCATAATGGGAGAGTATGACGATATTATTGATCTTGAAAGGCCGGTATCAAAGACTCATCCTCCGATGCCGCACGAGATGCGCGCGGCGCAGTTTTCGCCGTTTGCCGCGCTGACGACGCTTTCCGGCGCAGTCTCCGAAACGGCGAGGACGACCGAAGAGAAAGCGGAAATCGGCGATGAGTCAAAGGCGGAGCTTGACGCGGCAATAAAAAACCTCATGGAACGCGTAAAGGAGCGGCCTGAGGTAACGGTAACATATTTTATTGCAGATATGAAAAAGAACGGCGGAAGGTACATTGCAGAAAAAGTCAAGGTCAAAAGGGTTGATACCTATAATCGCCTTATAATAACCGAAGAGAGGAAGATTCCGTTTGGTGATATAAGGGAGATAGAACTATAAAAAGAGCTGTAAAACTTTAAGTTTTACAGCTCTTTTACTTACTTGTTTTCGATGAAGTTATTAAGCTTTTCCAAAAGTGCGTCGCAGTCAACGCCGTGAACCATGCAAGCCTCTTCGACCGTCTCGCCGATCGCGCCGGGGCAGGTCAAGCAGTGCATTCCGATCTCAAGGAAAAACGGCGCCGTGCCTTCATCTATTTTAAGAACGTCCGCAATAATTGTATCTTTTGTTATTTTAGCCATAATAATTACCTCCGTAAAATTTCTTCTTATATTATAACTGAGATTTTCCCCGCTGTCAAGCTATTTTATTCAAGCGGATCGGCCGCCTCCGGTCTTTTGCGCCTGATAAACGCATAAGGGGAAACATTTCTTTCGCATTTTAACGAAAAAAGCATGGTCGCGTGGTTCGCCGTGCCGATCGGTTCGCCGTTTTCGTCTTTTAAGTCCTCGGCCTTAAGGTACCAAAAGTCACCTTGAGGCTCCATGACCTCGAGCGTTTCGCCCTCGGTGACCTTGTTTAAGAGCGAAAGGTAAAGCCTTCCTTCGTCGGGCGCGCTTTTCACGATGTCGGCGATAACGTCGTAATTTCTGATATACGACCCGTCGGAATATATCTCCTCCGGCCTGCCGAAGAAAAAGCCGGTATCGTATTTTCTGTGGCTCACCTTTTTAAGCTCGGTGAGGTATTCGCCCTTATACCAGTTTTCGCTGTTTTCATAATACGCGTCGATCGCGCGGCGGTAGCTTTTAACGACCGTCGCAACATAATATGCGGTCTTTATCCGCCCCTCAATCTTAAGAGAGTCGACTCCGGCGGCGATGAGCTTGTCTATGTGCTCTATAAGGCACATATCCTTCGCGTTGAAAACGAAGGTTCCGCGCTCTGTCTCGACGACGGGCATATACATTCCGGGGCGCTTTTCCTCCATCACATAATACTGCCAGCGGCAGGGCTGGGCGCACTGGCCCATATTGCTGTCGCGGTTTGCAAGATAGTTGCTCAAAAGACAGCGGCCGGAATATGACATGCAGACCGCGCCGTGGCAGAAAACTTCAAGCTCCGCGCCGGTTTTTTCCTTTATTTCGGCGATCTCGCCAAGTGAAAGCTCGCGCGCCAGGACGACGCGCTCCGCTCCGTCTGAAACGAATTTTTTAACGGTCATATAATTTGTCACGCTCGCCTGAGTGCTGATGTGAATGGGAAGATTGGGAACATGCTCGCGCAGGAGCTCCATTACCCCGAGATCGGACACGATGACCGCGTCCGCTCCCAATTTTTGCACCTTTTCGGCGAAAGAGACGATGCTCTCTAAATCCCTGTTATGCGGAATGATGTTAAGCGCGATATAGACCTTTTTGCCGCGCTCATGGGCAAATCTGATGCCCTCGGCAAGTTCATCGTCGTTAAAGTTCACCGCGGCACTGCGAAGAGAAAACTGTTCTCCGCCGAGATATACCGCGTCCGCTCCGTATTCAATCGCGACCTTTAAGCGAGCAAGATCACCGGCCGGGGCAAGCAGTTCAATTTTTTTCATAGTCTTTCTCCTTATATGAAATTGCGACTCCGTTCCCGATCGGGAGAACGCTTGTCCTTAGAAAATCGCAGTCGGAAATGAATTTTAAATATTCGCGCAGGCGCTTGACGATTGTCACCTTGCGCTTTTCCGTGCCGACCTCGTCCGTCACCTCGCCCTTATATAAAACGTCGTCGCTCACCAAAATGCCGCCGACCTTTAAAAGGCGCATACACTCGGGCAGAAATTCAAGATACTGCCCCTTTGCGGAGTCCAAAAATATCATATCAAAGCCGCCGTCAAGCCAGGTGAGCGCATTCTCCGCCTCGTCCAATACGGGCTTTATAACGCGTGAGAGCCCGGCGCGGCGGATGTTACAGATCGCGCGCTCATACATCCTGTCGTACCGCTCGACGGTGACGATTTCACCCTCGCCCATGGCCTTCGCCATCACGATTGCGCTGTAGCCGATCGCCGTGCCGAGCTCCAGTATTCTTTTCGGGCGGTGAATTTTAATTAAGACGGACAAAAGGTTTGCGACCTCCGGCTCGATTATCGGGGCATAGGTCGCCGTGTCCGCCGCCTCCGCCTCAAGCAACGACAAAAATTCATCTCTTTGGGGAATGAGCTCCCTTAAATATTCTTCAATATAGGAAGGAACGATTTTTTCCATAGCATACATATCTTAAGGGGCGGAAAAACCGCCCCTTATGGTTATTTAACTTCTCTTACTTCAATAGTTATGTCGCCGCCGGGCGCTTCCGCCGTCACCGTCTCACCGGCCTTTGCTCCGATAAGTGCGTGGCCGATAGGCGATTCGTCGGATATTTTGTTGTTTAAGGGGTCTGACTCCGCGCTTCCGACGATAGAATAGGTTATCTCCGAACCGAACGCGTCTATATAGCAGACAACGGTCGAGCCGATCGACGCAACGCCCTCTGTCCTCTCTGTCTCGTCCAAAAGCTTGACGTTTTTGAGCATTTCCTCGATCTCGGCAATTCTCGCCTCAAGCTTTGCCTGGGCTTCCTTTGCCTCATCATATTCGCTGTTCTCGGATAAATCGCCGTAGGAGCGCGCTTCTTTCAGATGCTCCGCCGCCTCTTTACGGCCAATGGTTCTTTTATATTCAAGCTCCTCGGTGAGTTTGTCGAGGCCCTCTTGAGTTAAAACATATTCTTTTGCCATTTTTGAAATTCTCCTTTTCGCCTTGCGGCATTAATAGCCTAAATTATACTACGGAAGCCGGGATTTGTCAATATATTAAATGTAGCTTTTTCGTCATAGTGATAAAGTCTTGCCGCCTCACAGCAGGAAAGAGGCCGGCCGAGCCGCTCATTTATGAAGGCATAGCGCCCTTTGGGAGCATAGGATAGCGAGCCTGAACCGAACTTTTCGCCTCCGCATGAAAAATCCGGATGAAAGGCGATGCCGGGAAAAGCGGGGTCTGCCTCCTTAAAAAATACCGTTGCCGCGCTGCGTACAGGAGATGAGGCGACGGGGACGGCCGCGCCGGTGCTCTCCAAGATCGACTCTGAAACCTCCCCTGCGTTTTCGCCGGAAAGAAAAAGCGAGGTAAAGGCCGATAAAAAGAACAAGGCAGATTTCTCGCCGGCATCAAAAAGGCAGACGGAGGAAAAGCCGAGTGCGGCCGATAGCGGGTCGAGCGATCCGGCGAGCGAAAGATAAAAAAACGAGCGCACCGCATCGCGCGGAAAAGGGAAAAGCGCATCAAGAGAGGCCGACGGCGAAAGGTAAAGTGCGTTTTTATCAAGGCGGTCTCTTAAAATCTCAAGCTTTTTTTGATTAAGGCGTTTTAATGGCGGAACAGCTAAAATGTCGCACTCTTTTTTTGGCAGTTCCTTTTTCGCTTTACGCCATTTAAGCGAGGGATCTTCGAAAAGAAAATAAATACTCATGATTAAAATATACACCCGTCAAAAATAAAAAATACGAAAAAATTAAAAATTTTTCTTTACAAATCCGGATTTTTGTTGTAATTTAAAAAAGTACGGCATGAAAGGAGAATGAGCGGTGCACAGAGCAGAATATTTATTGTGGCTTAAGCATATGGGTATTGCGTCGGGAGGCAAGCTCATTGAGGCGATAGAATATTTTTCATCGCCGGAGGAAATATATAACGCAGACAAAGAAGCACTTACCGAGTGCGGAATGTTTAACGAAAAGGAGATAGCGTATCTTGAAAAGAAGGACATGTCCTTCGTCGCCGGGGAGATCGAGCGGTGCAACCGCGAAAGGTGCTATCTTGTCGATTACTATTCAAAATTCTATCCGAAGGCCTTAAGAGAGATCCCCGAGCCGCCGCTGATGTTATATGTCAAAGGCTCGCGCGAGGCGCTCATGAAGGCCGATATGGTCACGGTTGCCGGAAGCCGCTCGTCGGACGCGTACGGCGTTTCGGTGGCAACTTCAATAGGTTCGGCGTTTGCCTCAAAAGGCGAGGTGATCGTTTCCGGCATGGCGCACGGGGTCGATTCATCAGCCGCGATGGGGGCGATCAACTCGGGCGGAACGGTCATCGGCGTTCTTTGCTCAGGCATGGACGTTGACTATCCCAAAGGGAGCGAGCATCTTCGCGAGAAGATAATCTCATCGGGCGGCGCACTCATAACCGAGTTTGAAATGGGAACGCCTGCCCAGTCGGGTTATTTTCACTTGAGAAACAGGATAATGGCCGGGCTTTCGGGGCTCACCGTCATCGTTCAGGCGGGCGAGAAGAGCGGCGCACTCATAACGGCGAAGGCGGCGAAGGCATATTCGCGCCGTCTTGCGGCAGTGCCCAATCCGATCGATTCGGCGATGTCAATAGGCGTCAACTCGCTGATAGCCGACGGAGCGGAGGTCATCTATGACATCGATAAGTTCGCGGACGACTATGCCGATGATAAAAAAAGCGAGGTCAAAGAGCCAGAGACGAAAAAAGAGCCGCCGGCAGTCAAGGCAAAGCCCTCCGGCAAAAAGGCAGTGAGCGAGGGAAACACGGAGTCTGACAATATGATGGAGCTTATAAGCTATCTTAAGGACGAACCGCTCACCCCCTCCGAGCTTTCCGAAAAGAGCGGACGGAGCATGAAATGGGTCAATTCGACGCTTATAATATTAGAGGTTTCCGGCAAGGTCAAGCTTTTGCCGGACGGAAGATACGGTTTATAATGATGAGGTGGTAACCAGTGGAAAAGAAAAGTAAAGCAAAAACGAAAGCATCAAAGACGAATCTTTTAATAGTTGAGTCTCCGGCCAAGGCAAAGACGATCAAAAAATACCTGGGCAGGAGCTACACGGTTCTGGCGTCGATGGGTCATCTTCGCGATCTCCCAAAAAGCCAGCTCGGAATTGACACGGAAAATAATTTTGAACCGAAATATATCACGATCCGCGGCAAGGGCGAGCTGACGAGCGAGCTTAAAAAAGCGGCAAAGAACTCGAAAAACATTTTTATCGCGACCGACCCTGACCGTGAGGGAGAGGCGATCGCATGGCACATTGCGGCGCTACTCGGCATCAACTCGGAGTCCGACTGCCGCGTGACGTTTAACGAGATCACAAAGTCTGCCGTTACCGAGGCCGTTAAAAAGCCGAGAAAGATCGATCTTGATCTGGTTGACGCACAGCAGGCAAGAAGAATAGTGGACAGACTTTTGGGCTATAAATTAAGCCCCCTTTTGTGGACAAAGATCGGCTCTGGCCTTTCCGCCGGAAGAGTTCAGTCCGTCACCACGAAAATGGTGGTCGACCGCGAGCGCGAGATCGAAAAGTTCACGCCCGAGGAGTACTGGACATTTGCCGCACAGCTTACATCGAAGGACGGTTCGGCGGTCGAGGCGAGGCTTTCAAAGCTTGACGGCAAGAAGGCGGAGCTTAAAAGTGAGAGCGAGGCAAACGCGGTGAAGGATCGCGTTAAGGGCGGAAAATACAAGGTTTCGGACGTTAAATATTCGGACAAGAGAAAGAGCCCCTATCCGCCGTTTACGACAAGCTCATTACAACAGGAGGCGGCAAAGCGCTTAGGCTTCACCTCCAAGCGCACAATGGCGGCGGCGCAGGTATTATACGAGGGAGTCGAGATTCCCGGCCACGGCACGCTCGGTCTTATCACCTATATGAGAACGGACTCTCTTCGCATCTCGGACGACGCGAAGGCAATGGCGAAGGAATTTATAATCGAAAAATACGGAAACGAATTTTTCCCCGACAAGGAGCGCGAATATAAGACGAAGAAGAATGCGCAGGACGCGCACGAGGCCATCCGCCCGACGACGATGATCGAGCCGGACGACATCAAAAAGTCGTTAAAGAGCGACGAATACAAGCTCTATAAGCTCATCTTCAACAGGTTCATTTCGAGCCGCATGGCGGACGCGGTGTATAAGACCGTTTCTGCCGACGCGGTAAATTCCGGCGCGGAATTTAAGATATCCGAGCGCAGATTAATGTTCGCCGGATTTATGGCGGCGTATGAGGATTTTGACGACACGGAAGCAACGGTCAAAAAGCTTCCCGAGATCGAAAAAGGCGACATCTTAAAAGAAGAAAAGAACGAGGCGCTCTGCCACTTCACCGAGCCGCCGGCGCGCTACAACGAGGCGTCGCTCATTAAGGAAATGGAGGAGGCCGGCATCGGAAGACCTTCGACCTATGCGCCCACGATCTCGACCATTCTTGCGCGCCGCTATGTGGAGCGCGACAAAAAGAGCCTTCGCCCGACAGAGCTTGGCGGAATCATCACCGATATGCTCTCGGAATATTTCTCGAATATCGTTGACATCGAGTTCACGGCGAATATGGAGTCCGACCTTGATAAGGTCGAAGAGGGAGAAGAAGAGTGGCAGAAGGTAGTCGGAGAATTTTACACGCCGTTCTCGTCCGACCTTAAAAAGGCGGAGGACGAGATGGGCAAGGTCACGATAAAAGACGAGGAGACGGATATTCCGTGCGAGGTCTGCGGAAGAAAGCTCGTTATCAAGAACGGAAGATTCGGAAAGTTTTTGGCGTGCCCGGGCTACCCCGAATGCAGCTTTACAAAGGCGATCGTCGAGGAAACGGGCGTTAAATGCCCCAAGTGCGGCGATATGATAATCGGCAGATTCTCCAAAAAGGGCAAAAAGTATTATCCCTGCCGCAACAAGGACTGCGACTTTCTTTTGTGGGATAAGCCGACGGGCGAGGTCTGCCCAAAGTGCGGCTCACTCATGATAACGAAGACGCTTCGGGGCGACACGGTGGTAAGATGCTCAAACCGCTCCTGCCCGAAAGAGGTGTAATATGATAGTTGTCGGAGCAGGGCTTGCCGGGTGCGAGGCGGCATACCAGATCGCAAAGCGCGGCATTAAGGTGCGCCTTTACGATATGAAACCGGGAAAATTCTCCCCGGCGCATAAAAGCGCGGATCTTGCGGAGCTTGTGTGCAGTAACTCGCTCAAGGGCAACGCGACGGATAACGCGTGCGGACTTTTGAAAGAGGAGATGCGCCTTTTAGACTCCATCATCATAAAGTCGGCGGACGAGGTGAGCGTGCCGGCAGGCGGAGCGCTCGCGGTCGACAGAGAGCGGTTTTCCGCGCTTATAACAAAGAAAATTAAAGAAAACGAAAATATCGAGGTGATTTCCGAGGAGGTCACCTCGATCCCCGATGACGACGCGGTGATAATCGCGACCGGCCCTTTGACGGACGGCGCGCTTATGGAGGATATTTTGAAGCTGACGGGCGGCGCGCTCTCATTTTACGACGCGGCCGCACCGCTTATCTTAAAAGATTCGATCGATATGAACCGCGCGTATTTTAAAAGCAGATATGACAAGGGCACGGCGGACTACATAAACTGCCCGATGACGAAAGAAGAGTACGACGCGTTTTACGGCGCCCTCATTTCGGCCGAGACGGCTCCGCTTCACGAGGACATCGAAAAACCCGAGGTATTCGAGGGCTGTATGCCGGTCGAGATCATGGCAAAGCGCGGACGGGATACTCTTCTTTTCGGGCCCTTAAAGCCCGTCGGGCTTGAAGACCCGGTCACAGGCGAGCGCTATCACGCGGTCGTTCAGCTTCGGCGCGACAATAAAGAGGGCACTGTCTATAACATGGTCGGCTTTCAGACGAATCTTAAATTCGGCGAGCAAAAAAGAGTGTTCTCCATGATCGGCGGCCTTGAAAACGCTGAATTTCTGCGCTACGGCGTGATGCACAGAAACTCGTTTTTATGCGCGCCGAGAGTGTTAAATTCCGACTACAGCGTGAAGGGAAGGGAAAATCTTTTCTTCGCCGGGCAGATAACCGGGGTCGAGGGCTATGTCGAGTCCGCGCTCTCCGGGCTCATCGCAGGGCTTAACGCGGTTCTGGCGCTTAAAGGAGAGGAACGGTTTGTTCTTCCGCCCTCCACGATGAGCGGAGCGCTCGGGCACTATATCACAAACGCTGAGGAAAAGCATTTTCAGCCGGTCAACTCCAATTTCGGCATCCTTTCGCACGCTCACGGAAAGGTGAGAAACAAGAAGGAAAAATACGCTTTGGCAGCGTCCGACGCATTAAATGAGATAAAAAACGAAATTTTATCAAAAAAAGGCTTGCTTTTTTGATAAAAGCGTGATATAATCTTAAAGGTCAAAAAATACACACGCTTTCGAATTGCCGTTTTAGTTCCCTATCAGGGTCATGCGCGGAAAAACGGGAGCGGAGGTATAAAAACTAAAAGGAGTGTTAAACTATGTCAGTAATTTCAATGAAGCAGCTTTTGGAAGCAGGTGTTCATTTCGGACATCAGACCAGACGCTGGAACCCCAAAATGGCTGAATATATATTCACCGAGAGAAACGGTATATATATAATCAACCTTGAGAAGACCGTTAAGAAGGCAAACGAGGCTTATGAGTTTGTTAAGAACGTTGCGGCAGAGGGCGGCGACATTCTCTTCGTAGGAACGAAGAAGCAGGCTCAGGAGGCTATAAAGGCAGAGGCATTAAGATGCGGCATGTACTTTGTAAACTCCAGATGGTACGGTGGTATGCTCACCAACTTCAAGACGATCCAGACAAGAATCGCAAGACTTTTCCAGCTTAAAAAGATGGAAGAGGACGGCACATTTGACGTGCTTCCCAAGAAGGAAGTTATCAAGCTTCGCTTAGAGGAGTCCAAGCTTGAAGAGAATCTTGGCGGTATCAAGGATATGAAGCGTCTTCCCGCGGCTATGTTCGTTGTTGACCCCAAGAAGGAGAAGAACGCGGTTGCGGAAGCAAGAAAGCTTCACATCCCGATCGTTGCTATTGTTGATACAAACTGCGATCCCGACGAGATCGATTATGTAATTCCCGGTAACGACGACGCTATTCGTGCGGTAAGCCTTATCGCAGGTGCGATGGCTAACGCCGTTATCGAAGGCAGACAGGGCGAATCCTTCGCTCCGGCCGCTGAGGAAGCAACCGAAGAGCAGGCTTCTGAAGAAGCAAAGGCTGAGTAATTAATAAGAAAGGAAGTACCTTAAAATGGCAGAAATTACAGCTAAGATCGTTAAGGATTTAAGAGAATCCACCGGATGCGGAATGATGGACTGCAAAAAGGCATTGGTTGAGTGCGACGGCGACATGGACAAGGCCGCTGAGTACTTAAGAGAAAAAGGCCTCGCAAAGGCTGCCAAGAAGGCATCCAGAATCGCCGCAGAGGGTATTGTTAAAATATATAAGGACGGCAAGATCGGCGTTATCTTAGAGGTTAACGCCGAGACCGATTTCGTTGCAAAGAACGCTGAGTTCCAGACATTCGTTGAGAATGTTGCAAAGGTTATCGCCGAGAAGGCTCCCGCTGATGTTGAGGCACTCCTCGCTATGGATTATCCCGAGGGCGGCACGGTTTCCGATGCACTCACCAACAAGATCGCGGTTATCGGCGAGAATATGACGATCCGTCGTTTCGTGAGAATGGAAGGCACTATCGCTTCCTACGATCACGACAACGGCAGAATCGGCGTTATGGTACTGCTTGACGCTCCGGAGTCTGACGAGGCGGCTCTTATGGGTAAGAACATCTGCATGCACATTGCAATGTATGCTCCGACCTATATCGCAATTGATGATGTTCCGGCTGAGGTTGTTGAGCACGAGAAGGAAGTGTTGAAGATCCAGGCTATGAACGAGGGCAAGCCCGAGGCAATAGCCGAGAAGATGGTTCAGGGAAGAATCAGAAAGTTCTATGAGAGCGTTTGCTTAAACGAGCAGGCATACATCATGGACGAGGACATCAAGGTTTCCAAGTATATCGACGATACGATCAAGGGTGCAAAGGTGCTTAAGTTCGTTCGTTACGAGAAGGGCGAAGGCCTTGAGAAGAGAGAAGACAATTTCGCTGAAGAGATTGCTTCCATGCTTAAATAATTAAAAGCAGAGATTTTGATGCGCAAAGTTTTATGACTTTGCGCATTTTTTTTTTGATTGACAATGACGGTTAAAGCGAATATAATATATTTTAAGGGGGGAACAGCATGAGAAAATATTTGCTTCCGGAAAAAGGAGAGTTTTACAAGGCAAATCTTCACAGTCATTCGACTCTGTCGGACGGGAGAATGACGCCCGAGGAAATGAAGGCGGAATACAAAATGCGCGGATATAAAATCCTTGCGGTGAGCGACCATGACGCGCTTCATGAGCATAACGCGCTCACGGAAGAGGATTTTTTAATGCTCACGGCCTATGAGATAAGCATAAGGAGCGACGACGACCCGATGCCGCACGCCTTCCGTAAGGTCGTTGACTTAAATCTTTTCGCGAAAGAGCCTTATAATCTCACGCAGTGCGGCTATCACCCCGAGACGGTCGACTGGCTGGTCAAGCGCGGAAAGCTCACAAAAGAGGAGCAGGCAAATATCAAATATGCCGGCGAACTGCGTGACCTTCACTATTACCCTGAAAACATCAACAAAATTGTTAAGACGGCAAACGAAGCCGGCTTTTTGGTGAGCTTGAATCACCCTGAGTGGAACAATATAACGGCGGAGGACTATCTTAAATACGAGGGGCTCTGGGCGGTCGAGGTCTATAATCACGGATGCTACGCGGGTTCGGGCCTTTACGACTCCGAGGCGGTGTTTGACGATTTTTTAAGAAGCGGAAAGCAAATCTTTGCCACCGCGACGGACGATAACCATAACTGGGCGGACGGGACATACAGGTGCGATTCGTTCGGCGGATTTACCATGATAAAAGCCGAAAAGCTTGACTATGCTTCTGTTATAGGAGCGTTGGAGCGCGGCGAGTTTTACGCGTCGAGCGGGCCCTTGATAGAAGAGCTTTATTTTGAGGACGGCTATTGCCACATAAAAACAAGCCCGGCGGCGGATATAAGTTTGCTGACACTCGGTCGGCGCGGGGAGAGGATCGCTTCGGAAAACGGAGAGCCGGTAACGGAGGCAAAATTCAAGATCGACCCGGTAAATTACGGGCTCGTCCGCTTCCGCGTGCGCGACTTATCGGGCAAAAAGGCATGGACCAATGCCTACTATACCGATGAGTTTTGCCCGGGTGCGAAAAAGGTAAGAACAGTGCGGTAAAAGAGCATAAAGCGACAAAATACCAAGGCGTATTTTGTCGCTTTCGTTGTAATAATAACTAAAAATAGAATTTGAGATTTGTTAAATTTGTTGTTAATTAGGTATTGCAATTTTGCCCGGGATTCTATAAAATAATAAGGTAACCCGAAGTTGTCCCGGACATGCGCCGGGATAATGTGCTTCGGAAAATAAAAAATAACACGGAGGATGAAAAATGAAAAAGTTACTCGCATTACTTCTCGCGGCACTCATGGTTTTCGCGCTTGTCGGCTGCGGAAACAACGAGGATCAGCAGGGTGAGGAAAAGGCAGTCAAGATCGGCTTTATTTTCCTTCACGATGAGAACTCGACCTATGACAAGAACTTCATGGACGCTGCAAACGCAGCTAAAGAGGCTCTCGGTCTTACGGACGAGCAGGTTATGTTCAAGGTAAACATTCCTGAGGGCAATGAGTGCTATGAGGCGGCGGCTGAGCTTGTTGAAGCAGGCTGCAACATCGTATTTGCAGACAGCTTCGGTCATGAGGATTTCATGATCCAGGCAGCAAAAGAGTTCCCGGACGTTATGTTCTGCCATGCGACAGGAACAAAGGCTCACACAGAGAACCTTCCCAACTTCTACAATGCATTCGCTTCGATCTATGAGGGCCGTTATCTTGCAGGCGTTGCCGCAGGTCTCAAGCTCAACGAAATGATCGAAAAGGGCAACATCACGGCTGAGGCCGCAAAGATCGGTTATGTAGGTGCGTTCCCCTATGCTGAGGTTAAGTCCGGCTACACATCGTTCTATCTCGGCGCACGCTCCATCTGCCCCACGGCTGTAATGGAAGTAAAATATACAAACTCCTGGTTCGATATAGCAAAAGAGAAGGAAACCGCTAACGCACTTATCGCTGACGGATGCGTTTTAATCAGCCAGCACGCTGATTCTGAGGGTGCACCCAAGGCTTGCGAAGAAGCAAAGGTTCCGAACGTTGCATATAACTTAGACACACGCGAATGGGGTCCCAATTCGGCTCTTATTTCTTCCAAGATCAACTGGGAGCCCTACTTTGAGCATATTATAAAGGCTGTTGAGAACTCCACTGCGATCGAGCAGGATTTCTGCAAGGGTCTTGCGGACGGTTCTGTTGAGATCTTAGGTCTTAACGACGCTGTTGCGGCTCCCGGCACTGCCGAGAAGCTTGAAGAGGTTAAAAAGGACATTATCGACGGCAACGTTAAGGTATTCGATACCGCTAACTTCACTGTAGGCGGCGAGCACCTTACAAGCTACATGGCTGACGTTGACACAGATGATAATTTCACACCCGACACAGAGGTTATTGAGGACGGTGTATTCATGGAATCTGCCAAGAGATCCGCTCCTTACTTTGACATTGTGATCGACGGAATCACTGAGAAATAATTCCGTTATAAATTTAAATAGGGCGGGGCCGGAACGACCCCGCCCAAACACATTTTACCGCTGAAAAAAGTACAGGAGAAAGTCGGCCCGTGATAAGGAAGTAATGGTTTTACGAAAAAGGTGTTGTAACCTAAAGTCACAGTGCCTTTTTAATATTTAAGGAGTAAGCAGTGCGTAAATCTGTCCATCGGGCATCATAAAAGCGAGATTTTTCGATGAAGTGCAAGGCAAAAAAAGCGAAGAATCCTGACAGATTGTGAGCTTTTTTAACACAGCACTTCGCGAAAAAGATGATTTTATGGCGTTACTTTTTTATTACGGGACGGCTAAAGCCCGTGTTTTTTTGAGCATTAAAGCAAGGAGGAAAATGGCACATGGCTAATGCGGCGATAGAGCTTAAAAACATTACTAAGACCTTCGGAAGCGTTGTTGCCAACAAAAATGTTTCGCTTACGGTCAACCGCGGAGAGATACTTTCGGTGCTCGGCGAAAACGGCTCGGGCAAGACAACGCTGATGAATATGATATCGGGCATATATTTCCCGGACAACGGACAGATATTTGTTGACGGAGAAGAGGTTGTCATCCGTTCCCCGAAGGACGCGTACGACTTGAAAATCGGAATGATACACCAGCACTTTAAATTGGTTGACGTGTTCACTGCAGCGGAAAATATTGTTTTGGGACTTAAAAAGGACACAAAGTTCGATATGAAGTCCGTTGAAAAAAAGGTTGCCGAGATAAGCGGGCGCTACGGCTTTTCGGTTGACCCGTCAAAAAAGATTTATGAAATGTCCGTTTCCGAAAAACAGACTGTTGAGATAATCAGAGTTCTGTACCGCGGAGCCGATATTCTTATTCTGGACG
>ERZ779851.2428-NODE-2428-length-14239-cov-2.443951_pt1 | contig 14239 bp, 10 predicted proteins | sample MGYA00511094_ERZ779851 | MGnify/ENA primary metagenome ERZ779851 (study PRJEB29588, sample SAMEA2155512) | human gut metagenome | biome: human gut; feature: human-associated habitat; material: faeces | place: Denmark | collected 2008/2010 ...
CGCAACGAGTTCGCCCATTGCAAACGGCTTGGCGAGATAATCATCACCGCCCGCCTGAAGACCGCGCACTTTGTCCTCCACGGAATTTTTCGCACTGAGCACAATTACCGGCGTGGAAATCTTCGATTCCCGCAGCTTCTGGATCACGGTAAAGCCATCCATGCCGGGCAGCATAATATCGACGATCGCAATATCGAATTCCCCGGTCCGCATCTTGAACAGACCGTCTTTCCCATCGGGCGCCACAACTGTATTGAACCCCGCCTGCTGAAGTCCCTTGGAGACAAATGAAGCGGTTTTGGCATCGTCTTCGATAATAATGATATTCATCGGCGCTCCTTCCATTTTCCCTGTTTTTCATACTCAAATATATCATTGAAACGGGAAAATGCAAAAAAATCTTTCCCGGAACCGGCAGATTCCAGACTGAAAATTCATTACAAATCAGCAATCAGAACAGGAAGCGTCACAACTGCCGGTCGCATTCCGGGGGCTTTTTCCGGGTTTTTCTTCCCGGTTCGGAGTTCCGTTCCCAGAAAATACCGTTATAATATCCCTGAATCCTCGGAGACCGCACGGCAAGCTCCAGGCGTTTCAACGCCCAGCAGCAGTAATCGGCATTGAGTTCAATTCCGCAATAGCGCCGTTTGAGCTTCGCTGCAACAACGGCGCTGGTCCCGGAGCCAAGAAACGGATCAAGCACAAGCCCGTTTTCCGGACAGGAAGCCAGGATCAGCTTCGCGATCAGCTTTTCCGGCTTCTGCGTCGGGTGCTCGGTATTTTCCGGCATTGACCAGTACGGCACAGTAACGTCATCCCAGAAATTCGACGCATAGGTCATGCGGAAGTTTCCTTCTTCGGTCACTTCCCAATCCTTCGGCTGTCCGTCGTGACGTTTATAAGGAGCAATGACTTTGCGGCGGATCTTCACGGCCTCCGGATCAAAATAATACTCGTTTCCGACCGTGGCAAACCAGATGTCTTCCGTGCAGTTTTTCCAGTTGTGAAGAGCGCCGCGTCCTTTTTCCCGCTGCCAGGTGATGCGGTTCCGGATCTTCAGATACTTCCCGGCGGCGGCATACAGCGCGGCTGTACAATGCCAGTCTCCGCAAAGATAGACCGACGCCGCGGGTTTCAGCACCGGAAGAAGCCGTTGCAGACAACGGTCGATATACTCCTGATAATCCCCGTCGGAAATCCGGTTAAACTTGAATCCGTTGAAATCCTTGTCAAGATTGTAAGGGGGATCCAGAATCAGCAGGTCGACGGACCGCTCCGGCAGGAATTCCGCGATGGAAAAGAAATCACCGGAAAAGACCCGGTTGGTCATCTCCTCTTCGGAAAGCGCGCGGTCCGGCGTATGGAGCCCGGCACGCAGAGTTTCCATCTCTTCCGGGGAAATGGAAAGAGTTTGATTGCGTTTTGACCGTTGTACGGACATCGTTCTGTATTCTCCGCATTGACATCATTTGAAAACACCACCAATGTAGCACCGTTCCGTGAATTTGCAAAAAGAATTTGAGCCGATTTATTTGCAAAAGACAAAAACAGCGGTTAAAGTATTCCCTGTTCCGCAGCAGCGGAACCGAAAATATCAATTTACAACAAAGGAACAGCCATGCACATCCGAATGATCCGCGCGCTGGCAGTCGCCGCAATGGCACTGCTCGGAACGGGCCTCCCGCTCCCTGCTTCCGCACAGGAAACGGGCGCAAAAAAAGAAGCCGTCAAAACGGAAAACTACTCGTTCACCGCTAAAACGGACAAAGCCGACGCCATTTACAAAAAAGGCGAACCCATCACATTCACCGTTCAACTGCTGAAAGACAAGAAGCCCGTCAACGGCGTCAAACTGCAATACCGTCTCTCCACCAATGGCGACTGGGGCAAAATGCAGAACGCCGTCTCCGACAAGCCTGTTGTGGCAACAACGAAACTTGACAAGCCCGGTTGGGCGTCCATCGAAGTCTATGTGCTTGGTCCGGACGGGAAAAAAATAAAAGACCCGAAGCGGAAAGGACAGCTCCTGCGCGGTGAGATCGGCGCAATGGTCGCTCCGCTTGAGATCACCGAATCCGCCCCCGAACCCGCTGATTTCGACGCGTTCTGGAAAGCCCAGCGCGAAGCGCTCAACAAGGTTCCCGTTCAGGCGGAACGGAAAGAAACCGCCGTTCCGGAGAAGCTCAAAAACAAAGTTGTCTGCTACGACGTCAAAGTCCAATGCGCCGGAGCAATGCCGGTTTCCGGTTATCTCTGCATGCCGAAAAACGCGAAAAAAGGTTCGCTTCCGGCAGTAGTCTCCTATCACGGCGCCGGAGTCCGCAGCGCCTATAAACCGTATGGCGCCGGAACACGCTGCATCAGTTTCGACGTCAACGCCCACGGTCTTGAAAACGGAAAACCCGCCCAGTTCTACTCCGATTTGGCCAAAGGCAAACTGAAAGATTACCGCCACCGCAACAAAACCGACCGCGACAGCTTCTACTTCAAAGAGATGTATCTCCGTGTCATGCGTGCACTGGATTATGTGAAAACACTCCCCGAATGGGATGGCAAGACTCTGATCGTCCGCGGCGGAAGTCAGGGCGGCGGACAGTCCATCGTGGCGGCGGCACTTGATCCCCAGGTGACATTCTGCTATGCGGGAGTTCCTGCGCTCGGCGACCATGCCGGACGTCTCGCCGGACACCGTCCCGGATGGCCCCAGCTCGCCAACCGTACCAAACTCAACGATCAGGATAAAAAAGCGATCGAAACCGGCAAATACTTCGACAATGTCTATTTTGCCAAACGCATCAAGTGCGAATGCTACTTCACCACCGGATTCGTGGATTTTGTCTGCCCGCCGATCTCCGTCTATGCGGCATACAACAATCTGCCAAACGTCACCAAAAACATTCAGACCACACCGACAGCAGGTCACAACGCTCCGGGCAATCTTGCCGGCAAGCGCTGCTCCGAGGTCATCAACAAAGCTCTTGCGGACAACGCCAAAAAGAAATAATCACCGCGACCGCACAGAACTCCGGTCCGCCGTGTTTCCTCCGGGATTCGCGGCGGACTTTCTGTTTTCGTACATCACCTTGAGCGGCAGTTCTTTTGCCTGATCCGGCGTCAGAAAGCACCCGCCCCGGAACACACCGAGATACCGCGCACGGTTGAAAATGTCCCACGCCGTAATATCCTGTCCTCCGGCCGTTACGGACTCCCCTTTGCATTCCACGGGAAGGATTCGCATGGACGCCGGATCGACCAGATGCACGGCATTGCCGTCCGCGAACAGAAACAGCGGTCCCGGAACAGAGGGAATGCCGGTCAGTTCATACAGATTGACAATCCGCCTGCCGTCAAACCGGTCGCGAAGAAGAGCGATAGAACGCGTTTCCCCTTTTTCATCCGTCACCAGCAGACTGCCATCATATTTCTCAATGACCGGATTCACAAGCTGCTGCGTCACCGCGACTTTGCGTATACCGGATACCGGGACCGGATATTCCACAAACCAGGTCTCCCGCACCCGGCGCATCTCAATGCACTTCTCTCCGAACCAGACGGTTATGCCGATCACTCCGAGCAGAAGGTAATAGAGAACCGCCCGGATCACCGGAGCACTCCCTGATCCGGCTGTCCGGCGGAAAGTTTTCACCGCAATGAACGCGGAAAACAAGGCGGCGATCAGAGGCAGGGGGAAAAATGCAATCACAAACAGAGGAAGAATGGAAGCCGGCAGACGGAGAAGAAGCGCGGCAAGAGCCGCCAGCAATCCGGCGGCGATCAGGGACAGGCAGCCCGTTCCGGATGATCTCAATGCGATCAAGTCGCGATTTTTCGACGCACCGTATTTCGGTACAAGCCACAGGATCCCGGTCATGATTCCCAGCAGAACAGTAAAAATCAGCATTTTGTTTTCCTTTCCCAATTTTCAAAAGCCGTATTTATCATAAACCGCGATCCGGCGAAAATCAATACGGGAAACCATTTTTCCCTGTTATTTTCCGGGAAAAACGGGTCTGCGCAAAACAGGAAAAATGGAAGCTGAAATTTAATAAATACTCTCAAAAATGATAAAAACAGTGTTTTTCGGTTATTTTTTCTGATTTTTTTGAAAAAGCGGGCGAAAAGGGTATTGCTTTTTCCGGATTTTTTGGTATAATTAGATTCAGTGACACGAACAAAAATTCGTATCATCAAAGTCTCCAGTAAAATATTAATAGGTTCTTTCAGTATCAGGAGAGTTGTTTGGAAGCGTTGGTGTTTTCCGCTTCCGCGACCGGCAAAACGGGAGGGAGCCGTTTTGCCGGTTTTTCCTTTTAATTAGGAGCAACGTTAATTTTTCGTTGGTCTGCGGGTAAGCAGATAGCAGAATACCGCATTTTCCGGATCACGGTCAGTCTTCACGGTGAAAATCACTTTTCCCTGTCTCCGGCGAACGGGAATCTCACCAACTATCTCGCCGTCCAGCGAAAGCGCATTTACTGTTATATCGGGAAGTGCCAGTTCGATTTCTGCACGACCTCTTCGAGCCAGCAGCGGCAGTTTTCCCCAATCGTCGAGCAGGTTCCATCCCGCGGAACGGAACCTCATCCCGGTATTTGCAGCATTCGTCAGATGAAATAAAAGAATAGAATCGCTCTCACTTAACGGTTTGTCATCCAGAGAATGAATGGATATGGATGCGAATCCATCCGCCCTGCGGACCGAAAGAAATGTTCCATCATGATTTCCTCTGTTTAAAATCACCCCTTCGGACTTCGGCGACTGGAACCGGAGAACTGCATTTCTGACATCCAGTTCCAACTCTCCTGTGGAAGAACGCATCTTTCCGGAAGCGGCAAACCGGTCCAAAGCATTCTTGGCGGCAGACGAAAGCGTTGTCCCGCCTTGTTCCCCGGCGGTGAGCTGCGATCCAATTCGGGAAAACAACCAAAGCCGCTGAAACTCCACAGGAAAACGCACAGGCGGATTGCGCACCGGAATACCATACTCAATCAGTTCTCCGGATGATGCGGCATCTCCACGGATAAACAAAAACCACGTCACCCGCTCTGCCAGTGACAGGATCGGATCGCTGACGGTGTCAAATCCATGCATTGCAACGGAACGTTTCAGCGCCCGGAAGTCATGCGTGTAGCAGAAACGGTAGATGCCGTCCCAGTCCTGGAGTGACGCAATCGCCCCTGAAAGCAGACCGCTCTCCGCCCGGTGACGGTTCGGATTGCAGAACTGAAGTTCCGTCACCGTGAAAGGACGCCCCGGAATCCGGATCGACATCTGGTTGTAAAACGCACGGCCAAGATCACTTACCGCCGAACGCTGATGGTATGCTGTCGGCGTAGTCCAGAGTCCCTGCGGATATGAGGGATGATCGTGGTAAATATGCGAATCAATAAAATCCAGTCCCGCACGGAATTTCTGATACAGCGGCTTTTCCGAAAGATTATTCAAATTCGTAATCAGAAATCTTGCTCCGAGGCTCCGCAGAAAATCAATCTGTTCCTTCTGTGTTTGCTCCTGCCGTTCCATCAGATAATCTCTGAACATCTTTCTGTTATCGTAACCGGCGGAATCTTTGCGAATGTTTTTTTCCTCCAGCCAATGGTCGTATGCGCGCTCCACAACAGCAATGACTTTCGGATACTGAGCCCAAATATCCGGAAATGGAGCCTCATTGTCCAGATTCACCGCATAAAGCGCGGGATCCTCCAGAAGTGACATTCCCGTATAGGGGTTTCTAAGCATCAAAAAACGCCGGGCATACTCTTTCCAGTTCGCCATCGCAGTCGGAGAGATATAGTTGAGGACCTTGCGCTCCAGTCCATTTGCCGAAGAACACTCCGCAATCCCGTCTCCCGGTCTGATCGGACGCGTTGCACAAATATCCGTACAAATGTAAAGTCCCTGTTGTTTCAGCCGGGCAATCAGATACTGCAAACGATCAAGCTGAACCGGATCGAATGCAAGGGTATTGTCCGCTTTACGGTCCATAAGTCCACGCTCAAACTGATGAATCCGAACGGAGTTATAACCATTTGCCGCCAGCTTTTCCACCAAGGAATCGGCCTCCTCGTGAGTGGGAAACAGGGCACTCTGGCAAAGATTGGTTCCGAGAAAACGGATGCGTTCACCATTCTTTCCCGCGAGCACAAAATTTCCACCGGCGCCAATGGAGACAAAGCCATATTTCCCGGCAGGTTTGTGAAGGAAACGGGAAAAATCAAGTGGCGAACCTTTGCGGACGGACATTGCCGGGCGGAGCTGCGTCCACTCTTTCCCCGGAACAACGATATACGGCTTCTCCACCGGACGCTCCAGATGCAGGTTGGAAAACGACGCTCCGGCAATCATCCAAACTCCGCTTGGACCGGGAATAAATTCCATCTCCCGGACAATACTGTTTTTCAGCTTGAACGCCGATACGAACAGTCCGACACTCCCGCCGAAATTCGTTCCTTTCCAAAGCAGGAACCCGTTCGGATAAGACATTGTCGGACGCCACCAGTTACCGATGTCGATACCCGTCCGAACTGGAATCTTCTCTTCTTCTCCATCCGCATATATTACCCGAATCCAGCCAATCGGATCGCGAAATCCCGGACTCCATGCGCACGCATGAAGCAGATAAAGATATTCGTGCGCCTTTCCATCTCCTGCAATGGAACCGGCTTTGGGATACCTGCGGCTCTCGGAAAGAACGAGACAGCTGCGCCCACCGTTTTTCGCCGGGTCAAGGATCCGGAAGCGAATCCCGCCGAGATCAAGCTCTCCGGGAATCATGCAGGAAAGATCATTTTCCGGTCCCTGATCAGTCCATCCGCCTTTTCCGTCATCGGCAATCCTGTCGGCAAACCCCATATTGGCACCACCGGAGAGATCAAGCGGAACGCTTTTCAATGCTTCCAAACGAATTTTTACCCTCAGGGAACAATTTGAAATCAACGAACTTGAATCCAGCGGGAAAATCCGCAGGGAGATCCGGTTGAGTTTAAAACGGCGGTCATCCTGAATACGGACAACAAAACTGCTCTCCAATGTCACTTTGCGGTTTCCCGCCTGAAATGCAACTTTTTTTGCCGGATGAGCTTTTGTCGATTCAAAAATCGCCAGTTTCTCAAAGGAATCCGGGGCAACACACGTTTTCCCATCCACTTCAGCCCGGAATAACCCGCCGGAAAGCGGAACTTCCATTACCCAGAACAAAGCGGTCGACGGAACTGGTTTCTCCGATAAAAACGTTGCCTCATAAAGATATTCCTCCTTTCCCGTTTTTGTCAGCACGGAACGAAAGCGGAAATGATCTTCCGGACTGACCATGTATTTTCCGGCAACGATCTGTTTTCCTGTCTCCGACTGGATTTTTTCCGGAACAAAAGTCGTCTGATTCATTCGCTTGTTACTCGACCATTTCGGACCGGCATGAAACCAGTAAAAACTGCGGGCTCCATTCAGTCGCAAGTCTCCGAACTTCCCCAAACACACAGGTTCCACAGCAGAAACGCTCCATGAAATGACGAGCCCCAAAAGATATAATCCCCATAAAGATTTCATTCTTCAAACTCCTTTTTCTTAATGATAAACACCGGAAGCGGATATAAATTTCTTCCAGTTGGATCTGCTTCTCAAAGCGGCTTCGCTTCTGGCAGAAACACTGCCGTCCAGCATCAGACAGTTTGCCGTCTCCGCATGACGCAAATGTATTTCAGAATCTGCCGCACCGACATAGACGTACTGGACTTTTGAGGATATATGCAGACTGTCCGTTACAATCACCGTATCAGATGCATTTCTGTTCATTGGCAGATTATTGTAGGTATATGCAATTTTGCTGATTCTGCTTCTCCAGACCAATTTCGAGGTTCCCCAGCTTCCGGTAAGATTCGGATTCATTCCATAGACCTGGTCGTTTTCATAAATGCCTCCAACCATCTTCGTATAAGGAAGCATCGGACACGACAGGTTCTTATACCTGTTCTGCTTTGAATTATAAGCGGAAAGCCGCCCTGCCCATTTCAATCCGTCTGACCAGATCGTTCCGGAACCGCTGATGCCATTCCCTTTGGGAATCATCGGCGCCGGGAAAAAATCACCAAAATCATCCGCATACGACATGAACATGACACCCGTATTCTTCAGGTTGTTGACACAGCTGATCGCCAGCCCTTTGCTTTTCGCCGCATTCAGAGCCGGCAGCAGAAGACCTGCAAGGATTGCAATAATGGAAATTACAATGAGGAGTTCTATAAGGGTGAACATTGCTTTTTTCTTCATGACAGTTTTCTCCTGTTCTCTGGTTGTTTTCTTATCCTTAATAGTTGTTCTCTGCATAATTATACAATATTTTCCTGTTTTTGGCAACCCCCGTTTGCGGAAAAATACTGAAATAAAATGAACAATGGATCATTTCAGAATATCATCCACGACGCGTTTGACCGCTTCGAGACGCGCATAGCCGTATTGCTTGTCCGGCTCCAGATAGGCGCCTTCCGTCCATTCATTCCAGCAGGCGAGATGCAGCAGTCGGGCGGTTGAGTCCGGCGAAACAGTGAACCGGGCGATGTGGCGCAGCGCTTGCTCGAACAGTTCCGGCGTATTGTTCACAATGACCGTTCCGAACGGATAACCGACTTTCTCGAACATGTCCGACTGCACAGTGCGCGGGGAGCAGTCCCAGCCCAGTGTGACGACCGGATTATATGGGACGTTCAGCTTTTCCGTGATTTCCCCTGCAAAATTTTGATTGCGCTTGAACCAGTCGGCATACTCCATTTTCGGGAATCCCTCCAGACCGCTCCAATTATAGGCGGAGACCATGTCGAATCCGGCCTCTTTAATGGAGGCGTTGAGCACATCCGGTTCATTCCAGTGTTCCCAGCAGAAGAGATTGGAGTCAAGTGTAAGCGTTCCGAGTCCGGCCTTCTCAACTCTTGCGCGGAAATCATCGAATAGCAGCCGTGCGGCGCGGGGACCGCCGAGATCGCGGATCATCCGGGAAGGCTGGAAGACAGAGAAGTAAATTCCGCCGTTGACACGCAGATAGTTCGGCTGGCTGAAATACTCGCGGATACAGTGGTCTGTACAGCGGATGAATGTTTCCGGCGTTGTTCTGCCGATCGTTCCCCAAAGCGGGTCTGCGGGTTTCCAGTAGCTTCCGGGGTGCGCATACATCGGGTCGTGGTTCGCCCACATCAGAGCGAATTGCAGACTGGTGCGGTTCGGGGCTTTCAGAAATCCTTCCTGAAGACAGCGTTCCCGATAGGAGCCGTCCTCAAAATAGTACCAGTCGAAAATAAATGCGTCGATTCCGTGATTTGCCGCGTCGGCGATTTTGCGTGCCATGACGGCAGGGTCTGCTTCATTGTCGAATCCGTACAGAGGTTCTTTCGGCTGCTCGTGTCCTTCAAAACGGGGAGTTGCATATTGAGTCACGCGCCATTCGGTCCATCCTTTTCCGTGGATACTTTCGTTTCGCGGATCAACATGCCAGTTCGGAAAATAATACGAACAGACAACGGGTCTTTTTTTCATAAATGAGGTCTCCTTTGAGTTTTAATGAGTTTCTATAATGTTTCAATGGCGTTTATTATACAATGTTTTCCATTTTTCCACAAGAACTGCTCCGGGGAAAATACTGAAATAAAATGAACAATGGCTTGACAAAAGCAAACCTTGTGGCACTTTATTCTGAAATGAAAACAGGGAGAAAAGCGGTGCCGGGAAAAGTTACAATGGAGGATATTGCGCGGGAGGCGGGCTGTTCGCGTCCGCAGGTGTCGCGTGCGTTCAACGGGAAACCGAATGTCGCGCCGGAAGTGCGGGAGAGAGTGCTTGCCGCTGCAAAACGTCTCAATTACCGGAATACGGCAAACCGCCATCAGATCCGGATCGCTGTCATAGTCCAAAGTATCGGCGGATCTTATACTCAGATGGTTTTGAACGCCCTGCTGGAAAACGCATGTAAACGGAACTGGGTCTGTCATATCATGCATGAACAGTTTCTGCATACCGTTTCCGATTATTTTTACGATGGTGTGATCAGTCTGATCTTCAATGACTCATGGGCTCGGAAATGGGTCGAGGAGCGGACAACTCCGCTGGTGATGGTCAACAGCTACGGGACTGCATTTGATAAAATCTGCTCCATTGATCCGGACTCTTACGAAGGCAGCTGTCTTGTTCTCCGCCACCTGAAACAGCTTGGCCACCGGAAGATTGCCCGTGTTCATTTTGTCAGTCCGGAGCAGGTGACTTACCATCGCGGACAGAGTGAGTTCCTGAAAGCTGCCGCCGAGTTCAATCTTGGCGATTCGGTGCGGAATTTTCAGTTTGTGGGACTGAATACGCTGGAAAGCGCTCTCCTTTCCGTTTTGGAACAGGGATTTACCGCAGTGTATATGATCCATCAGAATTTGGCGGTTCCAGCGGCGAGGGTGATTCTGGACGCCGGATACCGGATCCCGGACGACGTGTCGCTGGTGACGTATGAGCTTCCGGAGATTTCCTGCCATCTGTCGCCGCCGCATACCACGCTTGATTTTGACTACGACGCCCTTGCCCGTCGTGCGCTGGAGGAACTCCGTCTGCGGATGCTCGGCAGGGCGATGGGAGGCGGATCGGTCCTGATCCCGAATATTCTTATTGTGCGCGGTTCGACAGGTCCGTGCCGTCGGAAAAAGATTTTGCGCAACTGAAACGGCGGATGGAGCGGAAAGGAAATCACGGTTCCCGTTCCGCTCCGTGTTTTGCCGACCGATGCGGGACGGTAAATTTTCCATTTGTTCCTTGACTTTTCCGGAAACAAAGGCATATTACCGGTTAACCCGGTTTAATCGGCAGGATAGGGAATGAAAGTAACGATCAAGGACATTGCGCGGAAAGTTCAGGTTTCAAAGACTTTGGTTTCGCTGTATTTGAACGATCATCCGCTTTCGGCGAAGATTTCGGCGAAGACCAAGGAGCGGATTGATGAAGCGGTCCGTGAGCTTGGATACCGTCCGAGTTTTGCCGCGCGTGCTTTGGCAAAAGGACGCACCGGGACGATCGGGATGATCGTCGGGGCGATCCGCGATCCGTTTTCCTATTATCTGGTCGATCTTGCCATGAGGGAGGTGGAACGCTATCACTGCCAGCTGCTGCTTATGATGACAAATCAGGACCGGCGGGATCGCAACCGCTGTCTGGAGCGCTTGTTGGAAAACCGGGTGGACGGTGTGCTCTGCTGTTCCGAGCTTCCGGCGGATACTCCGCTGTACACTGAACTTCTGACGCGCCGTTTTCCGCTTGTTGCGGTGAACCGGAAGCAGGCGGATTTTTCCTGTATTTACAACGATTTCTCCCCCGCGGTGGATGAGCTGCTCGCCTATTTGGAGGTGATCGGAGCAAGGACGCTTTATTTGATCAGCGGAACGGGAAACCGGATCGCAGAGCTGCTGCGTTCCGGTTGTGCGGCACACGGGATTCGTCTGACGGCTTCCCGGAGTCTTGTCAACGATTCCGATATGGAAGCGGTCTGCAAAACCGTTTTGCGCCGCCGGCCTCCGTTCCTGTTCCTGACGAACTGCCGTGCGGCGCGGGTCATCGTCAATGAGATCCACCATGCCGGACTTGACTATTTTCCCGCGATTTTCACTGTTTATACACTCCCTGCCGATATTATCGACGATTCCCGGATTGCCGGTGCGATCCAGTACAATTTCACTCCGCTGATCACACGCGGACTCGAAATGTTGAACCGTCAGCTGGAGAATCCCGGAACTGCGGAACGCGAAGAAACCGTTCTGCCCGCGCGTTTTCTCCGGCAGGATCAGTTTTGCGGGCTCGAAACACTCGGACGTTACAATTTCAGAACCAGTTAATATAGCGAAAGGATTTTTCAAAATGAACAATCAGCCTCAGATCCGTGTGCCGGGTTTTCCGGCTATCGAACTGAATTCCAGTGTGGCGGTTGACCGCACCGCACCGGAACAACTGCTTTGGAAAGCGGACGGCTCCGCTTTTACCGCCTCCACTGCGAGCGGAGTATGGAAACTTGTGCTCTCTGAATGCGACGGCCGTATTGATGCCGCATTCACCGGAACTCTGAACAAGCCGGTGGAGATCCTGGATGTGACGCTGTTCAATGTCCCGTCGTTTGCCGCCGATCATGTTCTGCCGCAGGCGGTTCGCATGGGGGGCTGTCAGGCGTATGATCTGACGGCGATGGAGAATTCCGCCGCGTTCTGCGGAGAGCTGCTCGCTTCCGTTACGAAAAACGGCGTCACTCTTCAGTGTTCAACTCCGTTTCACGGCGGTTTCCCGGTGCTGTTTCAGGGAACGGCGGAGAAAGGACATATCCGTGATTTCCGCATAGTTTCTCCGGTTCATTATCACGGATCGGCGGAGGTCGCTCTGCCGGTTATTTCGTTCCGTTCCTCTTCCGACGGCTTTGCGCTTCTGGAATCTTACGGTGATGAAAACTGCGATGTGAAAAAGACGTTTGACACCCCTTCCGCCGGATGGAACAGCTGGGATTATTACCGCTGGACCATTACCGAGGAGGAAGTCCTGAAAAACGCGGAATTCATCGCAAAGGATCCGGTTCTTTCCAAGCATGTCAAGCGGATCATTGTAGATGACGGCTGGCAGTACTGCTACGGTGAATGGGAAGCGAACTCCTGTTTCCCCTCCGGCATGGAGTATCTCGCCAAAGAGCTGACGAAGATGGGATTTGAACCCGGACTCTGGTTTGCTCCCGCGATTGCGGAGCCGCACAGCCGTATCGCCCAGCTGGATTACGATATGCTCGCCCGTTCCGCCGGCGGACAACCCTGTCTGGCATACGAATGTATGCGCCGGTTCGGATTCGTGCTTGACCCGACGGTGAAGAAGACGGAGGAATTTATGGAGAAGACGTTCCGCCGTTATGCCGATATGGGCTACAAGTATTTCAAACTTGATTTTCTCTGTTCCATGTTCAAGGCTCCGCGTTTTGCCGATCCGCTTGTCAAGCGCGACGAACTGATCCCGCGTCTGTTTGAGCCGATCTACCGCGGGATCGGCGGTCGTGCCGTTCTGCTCGGCTGCAATTATCCCTACACCGCCGGAAACAGCATGGTGGAGGCGGTCCGTATCGGGGCGGGTATCCATGCGCGCTGGGAAAACACTTCGCGCAACAGTTCTGCGGTTGCCGCACATTTCTGGGCGAACAAGAAACTGTGGCTGAACGATCCCGATTTCGCACTCTGCCGTTCCGCGCAGACCGCGAACGACCCCGATCTGAACCGTTTGAATCCGATGTGGCCGTTCGTTACTCCAGAAGACAGGTACGATCCGGAGCGCGAGTTCAAACTGGCGTCCATGGATCGTGCCGGACTGGAAGTCCTGCTGAGTGTGGTGCTTGCGGCGGCAGGAGCGGTCAATCTGTCCGACAAGATGACGCTGCTGAACGACGAGGGACTTTATCTTGCCCGCAAGGTGGTCAGTGCGGAGTCCGGCGAAGCGGCGCGTCCGCTGGATCTGTTCTCTTCGGACCGTCCCGCGCGTTATCTTCAGAAACTGAAATCCGGGTGGCGCGTTCTGCTGATCAACTGGAGCGATGCCGCACGGACGATGTCATTCGATCTTGCCGCGTACGGGATCAGTGCTTCTTCCGCAACGGATTTCTGGAGTGAAAAACCTGTCGCCGCCGATTCCGGAAAACTGGAGTTTGAACTCGCACCGCGCAGTTGCAAACTGATTGAAGTGAAGTGACCCGGAGCTGCTGTCGCAGTTTTCCGAATCAAGGCGGGACACGGAAAAGGGATTTTCTCTTCTCCGTGTCCTGCTCCATAAAAAAATACGTTTTTTTTGAAAAAACAGTTTGCATTTGCCAACGATGGCAACTATTTTAAGACAGAAACGGAATTTTATCAGGAAAGGAAACGGAAATGGCTCAAAAGAAATACGTGCTTGTTGGAACCGGTTCCAGATGCGGAATGTATCTGGAAGCTCTCGCCGGAGATTTTAAGGATGCGGGCGACATCTGCGCGCTTTGCGACACCAATCAGACCCGCATGAACTACTGGAACAAACGGCTTCAGGAAAAGTACGGTCACGCTCCGCTGCCGACTTATAAGGCAAGCCAGTTTGATCAGATGATCGCCGACATCAAGCCGGATAAAGTGATCGTCACCAGCATGGACCGCACGCACCACAAGTATATCTGCCGGGCAATGGAGCTTGGCTGCGACGTCATTTCCGAAAAACCGATGACGGTTGATTCGGAAAA
>ERZ779851.2429-NODE-2429-length-14235-cov-2.932158_pt1 | contig 14235 bp, 10 predicted proteins | sample MGYA00511094_ERZ779851 | MGnify/ENA primary metagenome ERZ779851 (study PRJEB29588, sample SAMEA2155512) | human gut metagenome | biome: human gut; feature: human-associated habitat; material: faeces | place: Denmark | collected 2008/2010 ...
GTTCGCCGGTACGGCCGTCGAACAGGGTCGCCTTGCCGTCGGGGCCGACGAGTTTGTTGCCGTCGCGGTCCGGAAGGGTGCAGGACAGCAGGCCCTTGATGGTCTCCGGACGGACGCCGTCGAACACCGGGGTTGCGACCGGGGTGCCCGGAGCGCCCTTTTCGGCGCCCTGCGGCACGTACTTCTTCCAAGCGGCCTCGGCATCCGGATCCAGGGAGATGTCCCAGCCGGCGTGCGCGATCCAGCCGAGGTGCAGTTCCAGCACCTGGCCAAGGTTCATTCGAGAAGGCACGCCCAGCGGGTTCAGCATGATGTCCACCGGAGTACCATCGGCGAGGAACGGCATGTCCTCTTCCGGCAGGATGCGGGAGATGACGCCCTTGTTGCCGTGACGGCCGGAGAGCTTGTCGCCCTGGGTGATCTTACGGTGCTGTGCGATGTAGACGCGAATCATCTGGTTCACGCCGTTCGGCAGTTCGTCGCCGTCTTCCTCGGCATCCTCGCGGGTGATTTCCTTGACCGCGATGACGGTGCCGGTCTCGCCGTGAGGCACGCGCAGCGAGGTGTCACGCACTTCGCGGCTCTTCTCACCGAAGATGGCGCGCAGCAGGCGCTCTTCCGGAGTCAGCTCGGTCTCACCCTTCGGGGTGACCTTGCCGACCAGAATGTCGCCGGCTTCGACTTCGGCGCCGATGCGGATGATGCCACGCTCGTCGAGGTTGGCCACCGCGTCCTCGCCGACGTTCGGCAGGTCGCGGGTGATCTCTTCGGCACCCAGCTTGGTTTCGCGGGCGTCGATCTCGTACTCCTCGATGTGGATGGAGCTCAGGGTGTCGTCCTGCACGAGGCGCTGGGAGATGATCACAGCATCCTCGTAGTTGTAGCCGTTCCACGGCATGAAGGCGATGAGCAGGTTCTTGCCCAGTGCCATCTCGCCCTTCTGGGTTGCCGGACCATCGGCCAGCACGGTGCCGGCTTCCACGCGTTCGCCGTCGTGGATGAGCGGGACCTGGTTGTAGCAGGTGGTCTGGTTGGAGCGCTGGAACTTGGCCAGCTTGTAGGAGCTGGTGGTGCCATCGTCGTTCATGGTACGGATGATGTCGGCGGACACGTAGGTCACCACGCCCGGCTTCTCAGCCAAGATGACGTCGCCGGAATCGACGGCGGCGCGCCATTCGGCGCCGGTGCCCACGAGCGGACGCTCGGATTCGATCAGCGGCACGGCCTGACGCTGCATGTTGGTGCCCATCAGCGCTCGGTGTCCCTCATCGTGCTCCAGGAACGGAATCAGGGAGGCGCCGACGGAAACCATCTGACGCGGGGAGACGTCCATGTAATCGACGGAGCTGACCGGCACATCGACCGCTTCCTCTTCGCCGACTCGGGCAAGGGCCTGCTTCTTGACGAAGTTGCCGTTCTCGTCGAGCTCCTGGTTGGCCTGGGCGATGACGTGCTCGGCATCGCGGTCTGCGGTCATGTACTCGACTTCGTCGGTGACGTGGCCGTTGACGACCTTGCGGTACGGGGTCTCGATGAAACCGAACGGGTTGATGCGTCCGAAGGTTGCCAGGGAGCCGATCAGACCGATGTTCGGGCCTTCAGGAGACTCGATCGGGCACATACGGCCGAAATGGGACGGGTGCACGTCTCGCACTTCCATGGAGGCGCGGTCGCGGGACAGGCCGCCGGGGCCCAGAGCGGACAGACGACGCTTGTTGGTCACGCCAGCCAGCGGGTTGTTCTGGTCCATGAACTGGGACAGCTGGGAGGTTCCGAAGAACTCCTTGATGGTGGCGTTCACCGGACGGATGTTGATCAGGGACTGCGGGGTGATGGCCTCGGGATCCTGGGTGGTCATACGTTCGCGGACCACACGCTCCATACGGCTCAGACCGGTGCGCAGCTGGTTCTGGATCAGCTCGCCGACCTGGCGGATACGACGGTTGCCGAAGTGGTCGATATCGTCGACGTCCACGCGCAGGTCAACGTCCTGGCCGTCGCGCTTGCCCGGGAACTTGGTCTCGCCCGCATGCAGGGTGACCAAGTACTTGATGGTGGCGATGATGTCCTCGCGGGACAGGCTGCGGTCGTTGACGTCCTTTTCCAGACCAAGCTTGCGGTTGATCTTGTAACGGCCGACGCGGGCCAGATCGTAACGCTTGGTGTTGAAGTAGAAGGAGTCCAGCAGGTTCTTGCCGGCTTCCGGAGTCGGGGTGTCGGCCGGACGGATCTTGCGGTACAGGTCGGTCAGGGCCTCGTCCTGGGTCTGCACGGTCTCCTTGGCGAGAGCGTCCATGACCAGCGGGTAGTCCTTGAAGGCGTCGGCAATTTCATCCTTGGTCATGCCGATGGCCATGAGGAAGACGATGGCGGACTGCTTGCGCTTACGGTCCACGCGCACGCCGAGGACGTCGCGCTTGTCGATCTCGAACTCGAGCCATGCGCCACGGCTCGGGATGATCTTCGCGCCGAAGACCTCCTTATCGGAGGTACGGTCCTGGGAACGGTCGAAGTACACGCCCGGGGAACGCACGAGCTGGGACACGATCACTCGCTCGGTACCACCGATGATGAAGGTGCCGTGCGGGGTCTGCAGCGGGAAATCGCCCATGAACACGGTCTGGGACTTGATTTCGCCGGTGTCGCCGTTTTCGAATTCGGCGTTCACGTACAGCGGTGCGGAGTAGGTGTAATCCTTCTCCTTGCATTCCTGCACGGTGTGGCGCGGCTCTTCGAAGTACGGATCGGAGAAGGTCAGGCTCATGGTCTGAGCGAAGTTCTCGATCGGGGAGATCTCCTGGAAGACCTCGTCAAGACCGGAGGTGTGCGGCACGGTGTTGGTGCCGTTCTCCAGATCTTCCTGGACTCGCTTCTGCCAGCGCTCGTTGCCGATGAGCCAGTCAAAGCTGTCAGTCTGTACACCCAACAGGTAGGGTACATCAATGGGCTCGCGGATGGAGCCGAAATTCACACGGTCCGACGCCTTGTGCAGATCAATATCATGCTGGTCGGCGCGTGCGATGATGGTGGTGGTGTTCGTCGTAGCCTCAGCCAATGGACGTTCCTTATCGCTCGCTAAATCGTTTCGATATGTTTCCCCGGAAGCGCTCTCATTGGCCACCATATGCCTAATACGCGGGCGCTTCTTCCTTGTCAGCGTGCCCGCTATATGACACGCATCTACGCAAAGTCATAAGAATAGCATAACCTGTAGATTTTATTCCACTGTGATGCCGACCGGTTCCGACTTGGTTTTCGCATGTCCTTTGACCGACAGTTGGGCCGAATACACGCCACGGTCCACGTTCGGCAGGTCCGCCGCGTCGGCGCATTCGCTGCCGGAACGCACGCCCGGCCAAGTGATCGTCTGCTTGACCTCGTCGCCCTTGGCTATCAGCCGGTAATCCGTGTCCACGGGGCATACGTTCGATTTCCAGACCACGTCCTTGCCCGACTTGATCGTCAGCACCATGCCCGCCTGGGACACGTCGATCAGACAGCCAGCCTTGCCGGAACCGTTGTATTTCACGGAAGCGGTGAAGTCCATCGTGCCGCCCACACCGAAGCTCGATGCGGCCGGAGTAAGCGACAGCGCGACGTTGGATGCGTCGCAATCGGGAACGCTGCTTTTCTGCTGTTGGGTCGGCGACGGCACCTCCTTGCGGGAGATCGCGTAAACATCGGCATGGTGGATTTCGCGGTTGACAGCGACGACGCCCTGCGTCAGCGAATACAGGCAGAATACGATGAAGCTCAGCACCAGCACCGTCGCGATACCGAAAACGATGCGGCGGCGGCGATACATCGCCTGCTGTTGTTTCGTACGTTTCTTACCGGTCCGCGGGGAGGTCTTGTAAGCCATGGCTCCCAGTCTAGCGTGTCATCCTCCGTGCGGCACCGCGGCCGCACGCACCACGCATGCCGTGTACGTTACACCGGCAGCCGCACCCCTCCCCCGGGCAGGATTTCGATCAGACCGTCCTCGTCAAGCGACGCGATGCATTTGTCCAGCTGCACGTGGTCTTTCCACAGCCGTTCGACGCTCTTGCGATCAAGCACCGTCTCGCCATCCGGCAGGCCGCGCAGCGCGTTCAGCACCAGCCCGCGCACCTGCCGGTCCGTACCTTGGAATCGTTGGCGTGGTCGCGTACGCCGCTGCCCCAATCCCGGTCTTCCGTTGCGTAGGAACGCGCATTTTCCGGCGATCGGACAGGCTTCGCATAATGGCGATTTCGCAGTGCACACCGTCGCGCCGAGTTCCATCACCGACTGGTTCCAAACCAAGGACCCCCTCTCCCCTTCCGGAAGCAGGCGACGCGCCGTCTCGCGCTCCACCGGACTTGCCGCACCGCCGAACGATTCGACGCCGACGAACGCACGTGACAGCACACGGCGGATGTTCGTGTCGACCACCGCGATACGTTCGCCGAAAGCGAACGACAGCACCGCGCTTGCCGTGTAATCACCGATGCCGGGCAGAGCAAGCAATTCGTCGTACGTATGCGGCAGCTCGTCGGCGTAATCGTATGCGATGACGTGCGCGCATTCCTGCAATCGCAGGGCGCGCCGCGGATAGCCAAGCCGCCCCCATGCGGTGATCACGTCGGATTTCGGGGCGTCGGCGAGCGCGGCTGCGTCCGGCCATCGGTCCATCCATGCGGTCCAATACGGCACGACGCGGCCCATCTGCGTCTGCTGGCTCATCACTTCGGAAACGAGCACGCCCCACGGTGTGGTGCGGCCGAATCGCCATGGCAGGTCGCGCGCGTTGGTCTGCCACCATTGCGCGAGCGTCGTTGCGATTTCGTCAGCATCGGAAGCATCGGAGGTGACGGCGGTGGCGGAATCGGCAAAGTCGTCAAAGTCGGCGTCACGTACGGCGGTGTCGTATGTGGTGTTCGTGTCGTTCATCGTTCCTATTCTTAGCATTTATGACGAACGAAGAACATACCGATAACGCGCAGGGCGCAACGCGCGACGCCGAGACGCAGGCGGCCGAAGCCAAGGTCGAGAAGATGTTCGAATACGGGTACCGCAAGTCCAATTACGGCCCGGACGAACTGGTGACCGACGCGCACGGCAATCCGATTTCCGTGGTGGACGCGATGCTGAGCGCGAAGGACGCAGCGAAGGCGGAGACCTCCACCCCGCACCTGTGCTACTACTCCCCGCGTATTCCGGGCAACACGGGTTCCGCGATCCGCCTGTGCGCCGTGACGGGAACGATTCTGCACCTGGTGGAACCTTTGGGTTTCAATCTGCGGGATACCAAGCTGCGCCGTGCGGGGCTCGACTACCATGACATGGCGCATGTGGTGCTGCACCCGAATTTCGAGGATCTGGTGGAATCGATGCCGGATTCGCGCATCATCGCCTTCACCGCGCACGCCACCAAGCTGTACACCGACATCGAATACAAGCCGACCGACATCCTGCTGTTCGGTCCGGAACCGGGCAATATCCCCGATCCGATGGACATCATGGCCGGCCCGCATGTGGCCGAGCAGGTGCGTCTGCCGATGCGTCCTTCGCTGCGTAGCCTGAATCTCACCAACTGCGCCTCCATCGCCATCTACGAAGCCTGGCGACAGTTGAACTTTGCCGGCGGTAAGTAAAAACAGTTTTACAAACGCAAAAGAGCCCGGCCCTCCGTGCAGGAAGGTCGGGCTCCTTCGTAAGAACGTCAGTTCTTGAAGGAGTGGATCGGCGCCGGAATGCGGCCGCCACGGGTCACGAAGGCCTCGCAGCTGGTCTGGTTCACCGGAATGATCGGCGCGTAGCCCATGAGGCCGCCGAAGTTGGCCATCTCGCCCACGCCCTTGCCTTCCACCGGGATTACACGCACGGCGGTGGTCTTCTGGTTGACCATGCCGATGGCCGCCTCGTCGGCGATGATGCCGGAAATGGTGGCCGCGGTGGTGTCGCCGGGGATGGCGATCATGTCAAGGCCGACGGAGCATACGCAGGTCATGGCCTCAAGCTTTTCGATCTTCAGGCAGCCGTTGGTGGCCGCGTCGATCATGTTCTTGTCTTCGGAGACCGGAATGAACGCGCCGGACAGGCCGCCCACATAGGAGGACGCCATGATGCCGCCCTTCTTCACCTGGTCGTTGAGCATGGCGAGCGCGGCGGTGGTGCCTGGGGCGCCCACCTGTTCGAGGCCGATCTTCTCCAGCACTTCGCCGACGGAGTCGCCCACGGCGGGGGTCGGGGCGAGCGAGAGGTCGATGATGCCGAATGGCACTCCGAGTCGGCGGGAGGCCTCCTGGGCCACCAGCTGGCCGACGCGCGTGATCTTGAACGCGGTGCGCTTGATGGTTTCGCACAGGAACTCGAAATCCTTGCCCTTGGCCTCGTCCAATGCACGGGAGACCACACCCGGGCCGGAAACGCCGACGTTGATGACCGCGTCGCCTTCGGTCACGCCGTGGAAGCCGCCTGCCATGAACGGGTTGTCGTCCGGGGCGTTGCAGAACGCCACGAACTTCACGCAACCGTAGGAATCATTGTCTGCGGTGGCGTGCGCGATGTCCTTGACGATGTGGCCGAGCAGTTCGACGGAGTTCATGTCGATGCCGGTTTTGGTGGAGCCCACGTTCACGGAGGAGCACACGATGTCGGTTTCGGAAAGCGCCTGCGGCAGGGAGCGGATAAGCATCTCCTCGGCCGGGGTCATGGACTTGGACACGAGTGCGGAATAGCCGCCGATCAGGTCGACGCCGACCTTCTTGGCCGCGCGGTCGAGCGCGTGTGCGATCTTGACGAAATCCTCGGAGCTCTTGCAGGAGCTTGCGCCGACCAGGGAAATCGGGGTGACGGTGATGCGCTTGTTGACGATCGGGATGCCGAAATCGCGTTCGATGGCCTGGCCGGTGGATACGAGATCCTTGGCATACGTGGTGATCTTGTTGTAGATGTTCTCGCAGACCTCGTCGACGCTGTCGGCGGCGCAGTCCAGCAGGCTGATGCCCATGGTGATGGTGCGCACGTCGAGCTTCTCCTGCTCGATCATCTTGTTGGTCTCGTGGACCTCCATGATATTCAGCATGGTTTTTCCTTACGATTGGTACGATTCGTGGCTTCGGTTGCTTGCATGGCTTACGTGTGCCGCGGATCAGACGCGGTGCATCTTGGTGAAGATCTCTTCGCGCTGGCAGCGGATGCGCACGCCGATCTCCTCGCCGAGCTTGTCGAGATCGTCGACGACGGTGCCGAATTCTTCGTCGGCGTTGGAGTAGTCCACAATCATCATCATGTTGAAGAAACCGTCGATGATGGTCTGCGAAATGTCGAGTACGTTGACCTTGTGCGCGGAAAGATAGGTGCAGACGCGTGCGATGATGCCGACAGTATCCTGACCGACGACGGTGATGATTGCCTTGTTCATGGAACTCCCTAAACGTGAGGTGTGAATATCCAGTTGCCGTCTCGGCGAATTGCCGGACGTGCCCTCAAGTATAGGAAAGGCACGTGCCAAAACACCCCTCTCCCCGCTTTTCGCATTACATGGTGAGACGCCACACGCGCATGTCAGTAGTCAAACGTTTACCTAGGTCGTCACCGCCCACGGATTCACCCGCGCTGTGTCGCAACATAGCATGACATGCAACATCCGCCGGCAAATTACAACGCAGCGCACATATCGTGCCCATATCTCGCACATATCGTGTACATACGGCAGCGGCCCCGCACCCGCCGTGTCACAAGGAACACGCAGGAACGGGGCCGCCGGATACGGCTCTACGTCTTAGCGCCAAATACCGTTCAATGCACGCGCATCAACCGCATCGATCTTGCCGGACGACGCGATGCGAAGCTCACCGTCGCCATCAGCGCCTTGGAACAGCATGCTTCCTGCCGCCTGACCGCCATTGAGGAACACTTCGACAACATTGCGGTCGAAGAACACCTCCACCTGGCGAACATCGGTGATGCCGCTGTCGAAGTCGACATCCTCCACCGCAGTGCCCTTGGCCACCAGGCGGGTCACGCCATCAGTGCGCTGCAGCAGCAGTTCGGTCGGCCTGCCGTCCTGCGGGTTGACGCCCTTCGCCAGCACCATGATGACATCGGCATCATCCGCCAGATGCACGTTCGCATAGTATGCGTTGCCGGGAGTCGTAACGACCATATCCCCGCCATCGCCGTGCACGGCAAGACGCTCGCCGAGCAGCTCACGGTACACTTCGCTCACCGGCTTGCTGTACAGTCTGCCGTCACGCACATGCAATTCGCGCGGCAGCGACATCATGCCGTTGGCCAGGCATGGCTGTTCGACACGCATCTCCGGAAAATCGGTGAACCAGCCGAATACGATGCGACGGCCGTTATCGTCGACGAAGCTTTGCGTGGCGTAATATCCGGTGCCGAAATCGCACCAGTCGCTGGCCTTGACATCCAGTTTCGGACCATTATCGGTATTCACCAAGTCGCCGGCATACCAGCGCACCTGCTGGAAACGTCCCTGCTTGTCGCGGTAGTGCATCAGCGCGCCGACGGCAACGGTCACGCCGTCGACCTGGAACAGGTCCGGGCATTCGTAGGTGCGTGCGATCTGATGACCGAAATCGGCGAGCACCGGCCCTTCGTAGCGCCATGTCACGTTACGCTTGAGCGGTTTCTTCGCGGAGAACAATGTCATGGCGGGAACGGTGGCGTTGTTCGGCTGGTCGACCCCCGGCTTGCCCTGAGGAGAATAAGTGAACCAGCCGCCGGTGTTCTGGGTGCTGATGCCGGGAACCGCACTATCGGCGGCGTCTGCGCCAAATTCCGATACCGGCAGATTGGTGGCGGTTACCATATAGGCACGATCCGGGTCGAGCGCCTCGCCGCCCATGCCGCATTCAACTTTCGGATCACGGAAGTCATAGCCAAAATCGTCATTCGCACGCAGCGCCACCGGCGATTCCACGCGAACATGCACGCCGTCCTCGCACAGGCAGGTGGTCTGGTATTCGGTGACGGAAGATTCGTCGCCGCGGGTTTCCAGATGACGGGTCAGGTACAGGCGGATGGCGTTTGCCTCGTTGCCGGCGACCGGATTGTCATGCTCGTCCACGGTCACGGCCGAACCGGAGAACGCGCCGCCGACGATACGCTCGTCGGTGTGCAGTTCGGGCTGCGGTTCAAGGAAGACCGGCAGATGAGTCCAATGCACCAGATCACGGCTTACCGCGTGCCCCCAATGCATATTGTCCCAGCCGAAACCATACGGGTTGAGCTGGAAGAACAGGTGGTAGCGCCCTTGGAACTGGCACAGGCCGTTCGGATCGTTCATCCAACGTGCGAACGGTTCGAAATGCGCGCCCGAACGCCCGAAACGGTTGTAGATCTGTTCCAGCGTGGGCTGTGCAGGCCAATCGGTGTCGTTTGGATTCATGTTCACGTAGCGAACGCCGTTGTCAAGCAGGTCATCGCATTCGGAAAGGTAGCCGAAGCGTACAACCAGGCCGCTTGCCGCCACGGTGACGGTGGATTTCTGCGGCACCGCAATGGAGAAATGATGCCTGCGTTCGGCGATGGGCATGGTGTGCGCCGCGATTGCGACGCCGTTGCCGTCCGCAACGGTGACGACGGCGTTCCCCTCGCCACAGCGTTCGGCGAACAGATCGAGCTGCCGGTAGCCGCCGGTTTCGATGGAGATGGAATAGGTATTCGACATAGTAGACCCCTCTACACGTGTGAAATGAATATGGAAAATGGATGGAAATACTCAAAGACGCAGTGCCGTCAGGAAACGATCGAATCGCGTTCGATGATGCGGCAACGCAACGGTGTCATCGGGCCGTTCTCCAAACGCCTGATCGAATCCTCACTGCGTGCAAGGCTTTCCGTGGCGGCTTCATCGTCGATCATGGCGACCAGCTGATGCACCGCTTCGAAGCCCATTTCGTAGTGAGGAAGCTCCAAGGTGGTCAACGCGGGCTTGAGCACGTCCGTAATGAGCGGCTGGTTGTCGATGCTGATCACGGAAACGTCTGTGCCGATGCCGACCGACCGCTCTCTGGCCGCCTCGTAGATGAAGGTCGCGCGCACATCGTTGAAGCAGAAGATGCCGTCCGGCTTGATCTCGTCGAACACGCGACCGGCTTCCGAAGCGGCGTTTGTGGCCTCTTCCACGTTGACGACCAACTGCTCGTCGAAGGGGATGCCCGCGTCCGCGAGCGCTCGGCGATACCCGGCGAACCGCTCCCCCTGGGCGATAATGGTGATTGAGGAACCGTAGTAAACGATGCGTTTGCAGCCGGCCTGAATCAGCCGATTGGTGGCATCGTACCCTGCCATTTCGTCGTCGGGGTAGATCGAGGGAATCTTGCGATTCTCGTCTTCGCTGTCGACGACGACCGTGGGGCTGCCTTCGAGTTCGGCGGGGATCTCCACAACACGGTGGTACATCATGGCATACAGGAAACCGTCCACGCGGTACTGCCGCAGGGCCGCGATCTCCTGGTTCTCCAGTTCCCGATCGTTTCCCGTGTTGACGGTGAGCAGAATATAGCCGAGTTTGCGCGCTGCCTCCTGCGCTCCCACCAGTACGCGCCCGGCATGTGGCGAGGTGGCGATCTCATCGGTGATAAAGCCGAGGACATACGACCTGCTGGTGCGCAATGTACGCGCCACGGAGTTCGGCTTGTATCCCATTGATTGGGCCGTTCCGCGCACTCGTTGCGCCACCGCCTTGCTGACGCGATTGCGGTCCTTGTTGTTCATGACCAATGACACGGTGCAACTGGAGACGCCGGCCTCTTTTGCGATGTCTTTGATCGATACCAATGGTTTTGCCTTGTCTGCTTGGCGGCTTTGTGAAGCGGATTCCATTGTATGCCCGCCTTTCTTTGGCGACACTCTGCCGTTCAGCTTTTCGCGTATCGGATGCCCGGCTGCTCCCGGTCATGGATGTCCATTCCCGGAATCCGGCCGAACGAGTACACGATCCACGCAGTGCAGAACATCGGCAGCGACATGCCGAACACCATGAGCAGACCCGGCCATTGCGCCCAGGCAAGGATCGCCAGCAGTGCGAGTCCGATCTGCAGCAGGGTGCACAGCGGACGGGCCACGATCATGGTCAGTGTTGTGCGGACGATCCACAGCGGACGTTCGTCATAGTTCGCGCGCACCACCCAGACCAGCATGGTGAAGGCCACGGGATGCAGGCCCAGCTTGGGCGCCATGGCAAAGACCACCGGCGCCAGCATGCCGGAAACCGCCACGTCGAACGTTCCGCGTGCATGCCAGTTCATCATGTAGTAGTCGATGGCGAGCACCACCCAGCATACGGCCAACGGCCAGCCGAAGAGATTCGCCTGCTTGAGCTCGTTTTTCCATGCGCCGTGGAAGATGCCCCATACTTCCTTGGCACGCATCGACCGATCCTCAGCACGCAGCCACGTGCGGAACGTGGTTTGCGCGGCGGCGCAGGATGGGAAGAATCCCAGCACCACGGCACCCAGCAGTGTGTGCACGAGCATGGCGATGTTCACCACGAAGATCGTGAGCAGCAGACGGCAGAACCGTTCATAGGCCACGGAAAAACGAGCGAGCATGGCGAATCCCTTTCAATCAGCCCTTGACGGCGCCGAGCATGACGCCCTTGTTGAAGTACTTCTGCAGGAACGGGTACAGCACCAGCAGAGGCAGGGTGGAGACGATGATGATGCCGAACTTGATCTGGTCGGCCGCCTGCTGTTGGGCCGCGGCGTTGACGTTCGTACCGGTACCTTGCGCCACCAGCAGCAACTGCTGCAAGACCACCTGCAACGGCTGCTTTGTGTCGTCGGTGATGTAGATCAAGCCTGTCATGAAGTCGTTCCAGTGGCCGACGAAGTAGTACAGGCCGATGACGGCGAGGATGGCGGAGCTCAACGGCAGCACGATCTTGAAGAAGTAGCCGAAGTAGCTCAGGCCGTCGATCTGCGCAGCATCATGCAGTTCCTCCGGAATGGAGGTTTCGAAGAAGGAGCGTGCCACGATCACGTTGTACACGGAGACCGCGCCTGGCAGGATGAACACCCACATGGTGTTGTTGATGCCGAGGGCTTTGTACAGCAAATAGTTCGGAATCAGGCCGCCGCTGATGAACATGGTGACGGTGAACAGGAACATGATGACGCGGCGCGGCTTGAATTCGCGGCGGGACAGTGCGAAGGCGCAGGGGATGGTCACGGCCATGTTGACCGCGGTGCCGACCACCGAGTAGATGATCGTGTTGAGATAGCCCTGCCAGATGCGATGGTTGGTGAACACCTTCGCATAGCCGGCGAAGGTCACGCCCTTAGGCAGCAGTGACACTTCACCGCCGGCCACGGCGTTCGGATTGGAGAACGACGCGATGACCACGAACCACAGCGGGTAGAGCACTGCGACCACGGTGAATACCAGGAGCAGCACGATGACGAAGTCGACCGCCCAGTCGGCTGGGGTCTTCTTTTGCCGTACATGCTTGTTCCAGGGAATATCGTTCGTATTGCGGGCAACGGCCCCGGTTGTTGTTGCAGACATGATTGCTGCCTCCTAGAAAATGCTCGTATCGGAAACGCGCTTGGCGATCGCGTTCGCGGTGATCAGGAAGACGAAGTTGACCAAGGTATTGAACAGGCCGATGGCGGTCGAATACGAATACTGGCCGTTAATAATACCGATCTTGTAGGTGTAGGTCGCGATGACCTCGGTGGCCGGCATATTCAGCGAATTCTGCATCAGGTAGATCTTGTCGAAACCCACGTTGAGCACGGAACCCATGTTCATGATGAGCAGGATCGCACAGGTCGGCATGATGGCCGGCAGGTCGACGTAGCGGATCAGCTGCAGACGACCGGCGCCATCGATCTTCGCGGCCTCGTACAGCGAGGTGTCCACGCCGGCGAGCGCGGCCAGGTAGATGATGGAGTTCCAGCCGACGTGCTGCCAGACTTCGGAGATCCAGTAGACGGCGGTGATGGCGCTGGTGGAGCCCATCAGCGATTCGTCGCCGAAGAAGCGGCCCAGGATGCCGGAGCCCGGGGACAGGAAGATGTTCAGCATCGAGACGATGACCACCACGGAGATGAAGTGCGGCATGTAGGTGACGGTCTGCACGAAGCCCTTGATCTTCTTCGAGCCGATCTGGTTGATGAGCAGGGCCAGAATGATCGGGAAGATGAAGCCCATGACCAGCGTCCACAGGGAGATACGGACGGTGTTGGTCATGATCTCGCCGAAGAGCGGGTTATGGAAGAACTCGTTGAAATATTTGAGCCCTACGAACTTGCCGCCGGTCAGGCCCTTGGTCGGGTCGAACTCGCGGAAGGCAAGCTGGATGCCCCACATCGGCACGTAGGCGAACAGGCCTACGAAGAACAGGGCGGGAGCGGTGAGGACCCACAACTGCCAGTAGCGGCGGAAGTGGTCGGCGATGCGATCGAGCAGACCTGGTTTCTTGCGGTCGGGAGCCGCTTCCATCGCCACGGTCCGTGCAGCAACGCCTTGCGATGTTTGTGCACTCATGTTGGTCTCCAATTTAGGATGATTGCTAGGGAACAAAAATGCGGGGTCCGGCGGCAGTCACGGGAGAGAAACGAACCCGTGCGATGGACCCCGCGGTATTACTTGGCTACTTGGTGTACTTGTCGTACCACTTCTGCCAAATCTTGATGTTGGCGTCGAGACCGAGGGTCGGTTCGGACACCTTCTTCACGTAGGCATCCCATTCCTTGTCGATGCCGCCCTTCTGGACCCACTTCGCGATCTGGTTGTTCGCGTAGTTGGAGATGGCGGTGTTGTTGTTCTGCAGGGTGTTGGAGTCCTCGGTGTCGGGGCGCACGTAAATCGGCACTACGTCCTTGATGCCGTCGACGCGGTTGCGTGCTTCACGTACGGCCAGATCGGATGCGGTGACCTGATCGGCGTTGGTGTCATTGACCATCTTCACGTCGTCGCGGATCCAGCCACCGAAGCGGTCCTGCAATGCGATGGCACGGGTGTCAGGATAATCGGCGTAGGCTTTAGCCTTGTCGATGGTGTACTGGTGGTCGCCGTCATCGGAGACGATATCCGGAATAGAGCCGAAGAATCCAGCCACGGAAAGCTTCTCGCCGTACATGGCGTCGATCACCTTGTAGATGGCGTCCTGGTTGGCGGCGTTCGGATTGACGGTCAGGCCGGAACCGGAGTAGGCCCAGCGTGCGGCGTCCTGGGAGTAATCCCACTTGACCTGGGAGTCAGGGGTGGAGGCGTCCTTCTTCAGCGGCGGCAGGG
>ERZ779851.2434-NODE-2434-length-14187-cov-12.519247_pt1 | contig 14187 bp, 12 predicted proteins | sample MGYA00511094_ERZ779851 | MGnify/ENA primary metagenome ERZ779851 (study PRJEB29588, sample SAMEA2155512) | human gut metagenome | biome: human gut; feature: human-associated habitat; material: faeces | place: Denmark | collected 2008/2010 ...
GACGGTAGGAGCGCCGGTCATTTCTTCGATCTCCACCTCATAGGCGGTGCCGTTTACATTGACTTTGTACTTCTTCATGATTCTTCTCCTCCTCAGATCTTTTTCATGGAAACGATGCGGATGGCGCTGACATCGGTGCCCAACTCCTCCGCGATGGCGGCGGACACGGCGGCCACCATCTCCGGCGTTACGGCGGACACGGCAGGTGCTGCCGCCGGTGCCGCGGCGGACGGCGCGGGGATGGCGGGGGCTGCTGTCTTGGCGTCTGTTCTGCGTACCACGTTGCTCATGACCGAGACCAGTACGATGATGCAGATCAGACCCACAAACACCGTGCACAGTCCCATCAGGCACACAAACAAATTGGAGTAATCCATTGCTGATACGACCTCCCATTCCTATAATGCTGCCAATCGATGGCACTTTAATTGTACCAAACGTTTGGCATAAATTCAACCGTTATTTCCCTAGATCTACAAAATTTGTAAGAATGTCTAAATAATTTTTGGATAAATTGACGCTTCGGACAACTGGAGCGGGGAAGGGCTTTCCAAATAAAGGATGCCATGATATACTATAAAATATGTAAGGAGATGAGGCTGATGCGTTACGGACAGGTGAAGAAGGGCGTTTTTTTGAGCCGTCCCAACCGGTTTATTGCCCATGTGGCGCTGGACGGCGTGGAGACGGTGTGCCATGTGAAGAACACGGGCCGGTGCCGTGAGCTGCTGGTGCCCGGCGCGGCGGTGTATCTGGAGAAGGGGACGAACCCCAATCGCAAGACGGCCTATGACCTGATCGCCGTGGAGAAAAATGGAAAGCTCATCAATATGGACGCTCAGGCCCCCAACAAGGTGTTTGCCGAATGGGCGCTGCGGTTCAATCCCACCGCCACCGCCGTCCACAGCGAATACCGCTTCGGCCAGTCCCGGCTGGACTTCTGCCTGGAGACGCCCCAGGGGCTGCATCTGGTGGAGGTGAAGGGCGTTACGCTGGAGGAGGACGGCCACACCCGCTTTCCCGACGCACCCACGGAGCGGGGCGTGAAGCACCTCCATGAGCTGATGCATGCGGTAACGCTGGGCCACCGGGCCACGGTGTTCTTCGTGATCCAGATGGCGGATGTGGTGGATTTCGCCCCTAATGACGCGACCCACCCCGCCTTCGGCGAGGCGTTGCGCCGGGCGAAGGCGGCGGGCGTCAACATCGCCGCCTATTGCTGCCGCGTCACGCCGGAGAGTCTGGAGATCGACCACCCGGTGGAGATCAGGCTATAAAGCGGGTAATAAAAAGTGCAGGCTCAAGCCTGCACTTTTTTCAATAAATAATAGGTGATGCGGGCCGTCAGACCCCACAGGGGATAGGGCTGCGAGTCGTAGACCGGCACCTCCATGCGGCCGTCGCCCCAGGGGTAATCCGGCGGGATCTGCACGGTACCGTAGGGGAAGTCCTGGCCGATCATGGGCCGCAGGGCGTAGCGGTACAGCGTGGGCGGGTGGGCTCTCAGCCAGTCCAGCGGCAGCAGGAAGGTGTCCGCCACCTCGTCGGGGTTGGGCCGCAGCCGGTTCAGAGCACCGGCCTCCACACGGGCCAGCACCGGGTGCATCAGCGCGTCGGAGCGGAGGTAGAGGAAATCCAGCAGGCCGATGACGCCGATGTCCGCCGGATCAATGCCCAGCTCCTCCCGCGTCTCCCGCAGGGCGCAGTCGGTGGGCGTCTCGCCCGGCTCCATCCGCCCGCCGGGGAAGCAGACCTCGTGGGGCTGGCGGATGCCGCCAGAGCGTACCTCGTACAGCAGGCACAGGCCCTGCTCCGTCTCTATCAATGGCACCAGCACGGCGTATTCCCGCTTGCTGCACAGAAGCCCCGGCGTATGGTGCTGATAGGCGTTGTAAAAATCCCGGATATCCACGGCGTGCTCCTCCTGTATGCGTTGCTTTTTATAGTATACCACAGAAGCCGGCGATTTTGAAGCAAAAAATGAGGCCCCATCCGAAGATGGGGCCGTGGTATCTAAGGTTTAGCAGCCGCAGCCGTTGTTGCAGCCGCAGTTGTTGTTGCAGCCGCAGTCATTGCCGCAGCCGCAGCCATTGCCGCAGAACAGGAACAGCAGGATGATGGCGATGATGATCCAGCAGCAGCTGCTGCCGCCAAAGCAAGAGTTCTGATTACACATAGCGTAACCTCCTATGAAATTTCAGACCCCGTAGAGAAGTCTCATTCCATAGTATGTGAGGCGCGGCAAAGTGTGAGAGGGCGGCGGGAAAATTATTCCTGCGCGGTGCGGGAGATGCGGTAGCTGAGGGTCAGCAGGGTGTCCACAAAGTGGATATCCTCGGAATACACGTCGTCCGGCACGGAGATCTCCACGTTGGTGAAGTTCCAGAAGCCGCGGATGCCCAGGGCTACCAGACGGTCGGCCAGCGGCTGCGCCACGTTCTGGGGCACCGTCAGCACCGCCACATTGGGGTGATGCTGGGCTGCGTATTCCTCCAGCTCGTCCATGGAGCGGACAGTGACGCCGTTGATCTCGTCGCCGATCAGGGCGGAGGAGACGTCGAAGGCGGAGTCCAGGTGGAAGCCCACCTTGGCAAAATCAAAGTTCTGCAGCAGCGCGTGGCCCAGGTGGCCGGCGCCGATGATGATCAGCTTGTGGTCGTTGTCGATGCCCAGAATATGGCCGATCTCCGCGCGAAGCTCTGCCACATTATAACCGTAGCCCTGCTGTCCGAACTCGCCAAAGCAGCTGAGATCCTGGCGGATCTGAGAGGCGGTGATGTCCATCTTATCGCCCAGCGAGTGGGAGGAGATGCGGACAACGCCCTTGTTGTACAGGTCGTCCAGATAGCGGTAGTACCGGGGGAGACGGTGGATCACAGCATCGGAGATTTTTTGCTTTTTCATATATACCATCCTTTGGGGGTAAAAAAATTTATAAGTTATTTTAGCGCAAGATGGAGTAGTTGTCAACTTTTTTAACAATCTTTTTTGAAAAAATTTTGCTTTACAACGGGGAAAGAAGTTGGTATAATAGGTAGGCCGTTCGGGAAACGGCCAAATTCCGTATGCGCCCGTAGCTCAGATGGATAGAGTGACAGACTCCGACATTTCAGGCATCTCCAGTTGAGATATGGCGCAAAGCCTTGCCGCACCTGCGTTTGCGGGAACGGCAGAGAAAAAATGCGTGGTCGTTGACTACTATTTGACGACTATCGCAGAAACCCACAACCAAATATGCGCCCGTAGCTCAGTTGGATAGAGTGACAGACTCCGACTCTGTAGGCCGCTGGTTCGAATCCAGTCGGGCGTACCAAATCCCTAAAAGCTGTATAGCTTTTGGGGATTTTTATTAGCAACAGATGGAGGCGGTACCTGACTTGCGCGTTTAAGTGATTGAATAGCGGTATTATGCGCTTTGCCTGTTCATCAAGAGAAACGAATAATGGTTGCTGATAGATTAAAATAATGGTATACTTTAACAATCATGTAGTATAGCTAAGCGCTTACGAATCATTCAATGAAGAATTGTGGTGATCAGCTATGTTTGATTTTGGAAACGCAAATGACGGGCAGCGAAAAGCAATAGCGGCTGCAGACGGTCCTGTCCTCATAACGGCAGGTCCCGGAACCGGCAAAACATATACGCTCGTGCAGCGTGCAATCTACCTCATAGAGGAATGCAATGTAAGGCCGGAGAGCATCTTCATTGCCACATTTACGGAAAAGGCTGCGAAGGAACTGGTAACACGTATTACAAACGAGCTTGCAAATCGAAACATCACGGCAAACATCAACGAAATGTATATCGGTACGTTCCACTCGCTCTGCCTTCGTATGCTGAAAGAGCATTTGGAATATACACGGCTTCGCCGAAACTACCGCTTGATGGATTCGTTTGACCAGCAGTATATGGTATTTCAGAATATCCATCGTTTCAGAAGTATTCCGGAGATTGAAATCGTCCTTCCGAACGGTGGCGCATGGAAGCAAGCCGAAACGATCTGTAACTTTGTAAACAACCTTTCCGAAGAATTGGTTTCGCCGGAGGAGCTGATGTCTGACCATGACCCATCGATTGCATCACTCGGTCGGATGCTTCAGGAATATCGCACAATTCTTACGGAAGCGAATCTGATGGATTTCTCCTCCATCCAGATAGAGGCATATCGGCTTCTCTGCGATAACGAGGGCATTCTGAATGAGCTTCGCTCTGCGATCACGCATATCATGGTCGATGAATACCAGGACACGAACTATATTCAGGAGCAACTCGTGTTTCTCCTCGCCGGGGAAAGAAAGAATATCTGCGTGGTCGGAGACGATGACCAGGGCCTGTACCGTTTCCGCGGTGCAACCATCCGAAACATCCTGGAATTTCCGCAGAAGTTTGCCAATGGCGAATGCCGTATTATCCCGCTGGTCATCAACTATCGTTCCAACAGCGACATCGTTGATTTTTATAACCGATGGATGGATACCACGGATGGTGCAAAGTTCAAGTTTCGCTGGGAAAATTTCAGATATGAAAAACGCATTGAACCTCATGAAAAATCCGCACTTCACAGCCCTGCGGTCGTGAAATTAGCCGGTGTGAATGACGAGGATGAATGGCATGAGAAGATCCTGCAGTTTATCAACAACCTGAAAACATCCGGCAAGCTGATGGACTATAATCAGATAGCGTTTCTCTTCAACTCAGTCAAACATCCGAGGGTGACTGCTCTTGCTCGTTTTCTTGAGGAGAACCATATCAATGTTTACTCACCGCGTTCGGATATGTTTTTCCAGCGTGACGAAATACGACTGGCGCTCGGCTGCCTTATGCTGATGTTCCCGTTTTATGTGCAGGGGTTGGAAAACGGGGAGTATACCTTTTTACAGCCTGAGCACCTGACTTATTATCGGAACTGTATCATGCTGGCGAATGAGTATCTGATGCAGCCGGAGCACACCGACCTGCTGAAATGGATACGCCGCCGAGGAAAAGACCATGTAAGCCTGACCGACGCAACGGACTACGCCTACTGTGGGCTCATGTATCAGATGTTTGAGTTTCAGCCTTTTGCCGGTATTCTGGATACAGATATGGATGTCGGCGTTGTCGATATCCGACCAGCTCGAAATCTGGCAAAGCTGACGCAGATCATCGGAAAATTTGAATACCTCCACCGGGTGGATGTCTTATCGGCCGACAAGTATCGCGGGAAACGTGGCATTGATGCCAATACGGAACTGCTCTTTAATCTGTATCTCCGCCTGCTCTATGACGGCGGTATCACGGAGTATGAGGATGATTCCGAGTATGCGCCGAGCGGCTGCGTCTCATTCCTTACGATCCACCAGTCCAAAGGGATGGAGTTCCCGATTGTTTTTGTGGATTCTCTGACAAATGTGCCGAGAAAAACCACAAACGACCTTATGATGACGATAGAGGATCGCTACTTCAAGCGCCCGGCATTTGAACCGTATGAGGTCACAAAATTCTTTGATTTCTGGCGTCTGTACTACACGGCTTTCTCCCGTGCGCAGGATCTGTTGATACTGACCTGCAATGAGGACAAGCGGACACCCAGCGCTTACTTCAAAGAGGTTTATGACGAGCTTCAGTCCGTGGACAGCGAAGCATTTGATATCCGGGAGTTCAACTTCAAGTCCGTGAAGGCCGTGAACGTCAAGAGCACCTACTCGTTCACATCGCACATCACAGTGTATGAGACCTGCGCCCTGCAGTACAAGTTCTACCGCGAACTGGAGTTCATGCCCGTCCGTGCCAACGCTATGCTCTTCGGTACGCTTGTCCATGAGACGATAGAGGATGTTCACCGTGCTGCACTCAGGCACGAGGAGCAGACGATCACCGAGGAAAACGTGAACCGTTGGTTTGCCTCCAACTATGTGTCATTGACGAAAACCGAGCACACCTACCTCGCCGGTCCTCAGCGCGAGGCGGCATTGAAGCAAGTGCTCCGCTATGTAGAGCGGCAGCACGGCGACTGGTCTGCCATCCAGCAAGCAGAGGTGGATGTTTCTCTGGTGAAGCCGGATTATATCATTGAAGGCAAGGTCGACCTGATCCGGGGTGAGGGCGACACGGTCGAGATTGTGGATTTCAAAGCCGAACGGAAACCGGATATGGAGAAAATGCGGGATCGGCTTGAGCGGTACCGTCGGCAGCTTCATATCTATGCCCATCTCGTGGAGGAGCGTACCGGGCGGAAGGTCAGTAAGATGCACCTCTACTATACCGGAGAGGACGGCGGCGTCCCGACGATCACATATCCGTATACAAAGTCTGCCGTGGAAGGAACGCTGGCGTCATTCGATAATACGGTACATAAGATCATGAAGAAGGATTTCCGGCACTGTGCCGATGACCCGAAGGTCTGCGCTGGCTGTGACTTCCGTTTCTATTGCAGAAACAAATAACCGATGGAGGGTTTGATAACAATGGATGAGCAGCTTACTTTTGAATTTGAACAGAGACCGACGATAAAGGGGTTCCCTGAACTTCGCTGGACGGGCAAGCGCCCCTACCGCTCCACGCAGTATTATCCTGCACAGCTGCGGGAGTCCTACGGTGAGGAGCAGAACGGCTGGATCAACAAGATTTTCTGGGGAGACAATCTCCAGGTCATGAGCCATCTGTTAAAGGAGTATCGCGGGAAAATTGACCTCATTTATATTGATCCTCCGTTTGACAGCAAGGCAGACTATAAAAAGAAAATCGAGGTACGTGGTGTAGGCACAGCAGAAAGCGATGTCAATTCTTTTGAAGAGAAACAATACGGGGATATTTGGACAAACGATGAATATCTCCAGTTTATGTATGAAAGATTGCTTGTTATGAGAGAATTGCTTTCTGATCAGGGCGCAATTTACATTCATGTTGATCATCACAAGGCACATCATATTCGCTTATTGATGGACGAAGTCTTTGGTGCTACCCATTTTCAGAATGACATTATTTGGAGATACAGCGGGTGGAATCGAAAAAACAACACTTATTTTAACAGACGCCACGACACAATTTTGTATTACTCCAAAACGGATTCACCATACTTCGAACCTTTCACTCTGGAATGGGAATCTCCTGAAGCGTATGCTAAGGCCAGAAAGCAAAAAATACTCATCGATGATGAAACGGGAAAGAAATATGTGCTCTCGGACGCAGGAGGCGGAAAGCGTGTCAAACGCTTCTTAGAAGAAGCAATGAAAGATGGTCGTCCGATAGATGATGTTTGGCTTTTGGATAAAATAAACAACTCTGACAAAGAGGGACTGGACTATCCTACGCAAAAACCAGAAAGGCTTCTTGAAAGAATAATCATCTCCTCTTGCCCTCAAGACGGCATAGTCTTTGACTGCTTCATGGGCAGCGGAACCACGCAGGCAGTTGCCATGAAACTGGGCAGGCGCTTTATCGGTGCAGACATCAACCTCGGTGCGATCCAGACTACCACCAAGCGTCTGCTTTCTGTAGCAAAAGAACTGGAAGAAAGCCAGACCAGTATGGGATCGGCCGATGACACGAAATACACCGGTTTCGAGGTCTACAATGTCAACAACTATGACTTCTTCCGCAATCCCGTGGAAGCCCGTGACCTTCTCATCGCCGCCCTGGAAATCCAGCCGTTCCCGCAGAGCGATGTCTGGGACGGTGAGCTGGACGGCAGGATGGTGAAGATCATGCCCGTCAACCGCATTGCCACCAAGGCAGACCTGAAGGAGCTTCTTGCGAATCTTCCGTATAAAACCTACGAAAAGCGCAAGGAAGAAAATCCGAATCAGCCCGTGGAGCGCATCACCATCGTCTGCATGGGACACGAGCCTGACCTGAAAGGCGCAATGGAGCAGGAACTGACCGATTATAAGGTAGATATCCAGATCATGGACATCCTCCGCGATAAGGCAGACCTCCAGTTGAAGAGAGATTCCGAGGCCGAAATCGTCCGTGAGGGAGGCAAGCTGGTCATCCGTGCGTTCTATCCGATGAACCTGATGCAGAAGCTCTCCCTCCAGAAAGAGTACGTGGAGGACTGGCGTCAGCTGGTCGATTCCGTTATGATCGACTGGAACTACGACGGCGTGGTGATGCAGCCTGCCGTGACCGATGTCCCCGGCAAGAGTGAACTGGTAAAGGGTATCTACGACATTCCGGAAGGTTCCGGCACCATCAAAGTCAAAATCACCGACCTACTCTCCGAGTCGCTGGAAGTGGAGGTGCGTTAAATGCCTGCAGGATTTGATCCGAATTTTTCCTTCAACGAGCAGCTGTGGTATTACTACTCTACGAATCGAGGAAAGATTCGCTCCCGTTATAATGACCTCACGAGAAAATTCCTCGCCTATAATGACGGCGAGGAGAATCCCCACGCCTTCCTGCGGAAGCCGCAGTTTGAGGCGTTGGAGATGTATGTTTTTGTGAAGGAATTCATGAATAACAAGCAGGTCTATGAGATGTTCGACGACTGGCGTCACAGAAGAGACCGCTTCTCCGACGCATCCTATTATGCATTGGAAAGAAACGGTCAGATTCGTCTTTTTGATGCTCCAACGGAGAAGCAGACCGACACGCTCTTCAAGCAGATGAAGAAGTACCGTGAGAGCTATCCAAACTACATTTACGCACTTACGATGGGACTTGGCAAAACCATCCTCATGGCCACCTGCATCTTCTATGAATTCTTGCTTGCGAAAAAGTATCCGAGGGACAAGCGTTTCTGCCACAATGCGCTCGTGTTCGCACCGGATAAGACCGTCCTCCAGTCGCTCCGTGAGATCATGACCTTTGACAAAACGAAGGTCGTGCCGCCGGAGTATGCCCGTGTGCTCGATTCCAACATCAAATTTCACTTTCTTGACGAGGCCGGAACGATTCTGCACACTATTGATGACTCGGATTTCAATATTATCATTTCCAATACGCAGAAGATCATCGTAAAGAAAAAGCGCAAGGAATCCACGCCTACGGAGACACTCTTTGCCGGTACCGGATCACTGCTTTCTGCCGTATACGGCGCAGACAACGATGACGATGATGCGTGGGATGACACCACGCTGATGGACAACCAGCGTTTCAAGAAGCTCTGCCGTCTGCCGCAGCTCGGTGTCTATGTCGATGAGGCGCACCACCTTTTCGGTGCAGATCTGGAAAAACAGATCCGGTCGAGCGGCGCCAATAAGACCAGCCTGCGAGACACCATCAATCTGCTTGCGGAAAACACCTCCATTGTGGCCTGCTACAACTATACCGGTACACCGTATGTCAAGAACCAGCTCCTGCCGGAGGTCGTCTACGCATACGGCCTGCGTGAATCCATTTGGAACGGGTTCCTGAAAGACGCTGATCCCATCGGTTTTGAAAATGTCAAGAATGAGGAGTTTCTGACCGCAGTAGTGAGAACCTTCTGGGAACGGTATGGCGGAAAGACCTACGAAGGACTGAATCCGAAACTCGCTATCTATGCTTCCGGCGTAGAAGAGGCGGCAACGGAAGTCAAGCCGGTTCTGGAGAAAATCCTGGCTGACCTCGGCATTCCTGCCTCAAGGATTCTGCTGAATGTCGGCGATGCGAAGTACACGAAAAACGATGACATCAGAGATTTCAACAATCTCGATGTTCCCAGCTCGGAAGGAAATGAAAAGCAGTTCATTATTCTTGTTGAAAAAGGCAAGGAAGGTTGGAACTGCCGTTCTCTCTTTGGCGTGGCTCTTTTCCGTAGTCCAAAGTCGAAAATATTTGTTCTCCAGGCTACGATGCGCTGTCTCCGTGCAATCACAGACGAGCGCTTGACTGCCGCTGTATTTCTCTCCAAGGAAAACTACGACACTCTGGATGATGAGCTCCACAAGAACTTTAATATGGAGATCAAAGACATCAAGAATCCATCCAAGGATGACCGACACAAATACCAGGTACGGGTGCTTCCTCCTCCGAGAACAATCACGCTCAAGCGGGTATGGCACGAGTATACGCTCCACGAAAAGGAATACTCCGAGCCGGTAGATTTCAAGCTGGCAGATGCGGACTTCTCCAAGTATGCCAGCATCATGTACGAGAGAGACAGCCTCGCCCTTGACACCTCTGTTAAAGAGAAGAATATCGACCATTTCAAGGAGAATATGCGTTATAGCGAATTTTCTCTCGCCGGAGAAGTGGCCCGTTATCTTAATATTTCCTGCATCCTCGCCGCCAGAATTCTTCGAGAATCCGTTGACGGGATCGATACGGTTCTCGAGGCGGTCAACCGCTATAACGCTGTTTTGGATGACTATATTATCCCTGCCGTATTTCATGCGCTGTTTGATGTCACTTCGGAATTGAAAACTGAGGACAAAGAACTGGTGCTGCTGCACGAGCCGAAGGATGCCGGATACTATGAGTTCTCCGCAAAGGATGACCTCGTGCTTACAAATCGTTATCCCGGTTTTAAACCTGAAGAAATCGCAAAGAGCTTCCACGCCGACACCTATTGTTTTGACTCAAAGCCGGAGAAGGAATGCTTCATGCAGTATATTACAAGCGGCAAAGTTGCGGAGGTGTACTTCACAGGTATGTTCACCTCCAATCAGGGCGATCTCTCTGTCCATTACTATGACCCGGAATCCGGCAGAATCCGCCAGTATTATCCTGACTTCCTTGCGAAGATGACAGACGGCTCCTATCAGCTTATCGAGGTCAAAGGTGACAACAAGATTGATGATACTGTGGTTAAGGCAAAGCAGACAGCTGCTGAAGAGATGGCTGTGGCAAGTGGTATAAAGTATCTCATGTATGCTGGAAGTCAAATCATGAGTTCTCACATTTTGGACGATTCGGAATCCGTTTATCCCCGTACTATAAGTTGCCAGCAATCATGAAGTGCCACGCAAAGATGTCAAATTATTATATCTCAAGCCCTTTTTGTAGTTTTGCACTTGCGGTTTGCTTATTCTTGTCGAAAGCGTGGGTATAAATATCCAGCGTGGTGGAGGGCTGGCTATGACCGAGGATGCCCGCTACCGTGGCCACATCCGTGCCGCCCGCGATCATCAGACTGGCGGCGGTGTGCCGGAGAGAATGGACGTTCAGCTCCTGCGGTAGGCCGTTCTTCTTGAGGATCAGCTTGAAGCGGTAGGTGAAGGTGGTGGGCGTCATGGGGAGCCGCGCCCCCTGACGGCGGAACAGGAAATCATCATCGGTCAGCTGCCGCTGGTCATAGGTTTCGGTGATGTATGCACATTCCTGCCGGTACTCACGCAGGAGAATTTCCATCTCGGCAGAGAAGTACACATAGCGGTCACCTGCGCGGGTCTTGGGTTCCTTAACGAAGATCTCCTCGTCTGTCACCTTGACCGCGTTGCGGCAGATGTGGATGGATCGCTGCTCCCAATCAATGTCGCACCATTTCAATCCGCAGCACTCGCCCCGCCGCATCCCCGTGGCGATGATGAGCTTGAAGTAGGTCTCGTACTTAATGCTCTCACCCTCCAGCGCGGCGATGATCTTCTGTGCCGTTTCCTCGTCCGCGATCTTCTTTTCACACTTGCGCCCGGCGTAGCGGTAGGTGCGCCACGCCGGATTATGCGAAAGAAAGCCACCCTCCACAGCATCAGAGAGGATGCTGCACAGCGTCGCGTGCACACCCTCAATGGTGTACTCGGAGAGTGGCTTTTTCGTGTCGGGACGGATGACTTTTCGCAGTTCGGCGTAGAAATTCCGGAAGTGCTCCGGCCGCAGCTCGGTGAGCTTGTAGTGACCCAGTGCCGGGAGGATGCGTTCGATGTCCTGCCGGTCGCGGCGGATGGTGGACTTTGCCAGCTTGCTGGGCGCGATGTCCGTCAGCCACAGGTCGATGTATTTTGCCAGCGTGAGCTGCTGGACGGGCTGCGGCGTGTGGCGGCACTCCCGCTCAAAGAGGACTGCCTGCTCGTTGAGCCACTTTTCGACCTGCCTGGGCGTCAGCTCCTCCGGTGGGTGGACGGTTTTCTGCCGGGGGTTGATGCGCTTGCCGTTGTAGTCATAGCCCATGGAGACCACGATGAGATAGCTGCTGCCGCGCTTGCGGATGCTTGCCATAAAAATGACCTCTCTTTCATTTGATCTCGGTACAGTTGAGGCTTATTTTGCAAGCACAACATACCGTAAGCGCATAGATAAAGCTATCCTTAATTTTGAGGAAAAATGATTTTCTACGAAAGCAACAATCATGCGCTGCGCCGCTTCGAGGAAAAGGCGGCGGCGAGATTGAAGATCTGCTCGCCGTCCGGGCGGAGCATGGTGAGCATGGAGTCTGCCGCCTGCTCCTTCTGCGCCTGCTGGGGGTGGCAGTAGGTACGCTCCAGAAAGCCGGTATCCGCATGACCCACGAGGTCTGCCACCGTCTGTTTGTCCACGCCGCAGTGCAGAAGCGAGGTCACGAAGTAGTGCCGCAGGGTGTGCAGGTGGTACTCCCGCGGAAAGCCGATGGCGGCATAAATTTTCCGCAGCCGCTTGGTGAAGGTGTCCGGGTGGATGAGCTGCCCCTGCTCGTCGGTGAAGAGATAGGGACTGAGCCTGCGGCGCTGCTTGTCCGCCTCCATCTGCTTGCGGCGCTTGTAGGTGAGGAGGATGCCCCGCAGGTCAGAGGAGAGATAGACTTCGCGGCTCTTGCCGTTTTTGGTGCTGCCCTCCACGATGCCCTTGCCGGGAACGCTGCTGCGGGAGCGGCTGACGGTGAGAAGCAGACCGTTCTGCGTGCCGGTGAAGTCCGACCATTGCAGAGCGCTCAGTTCGCCCCGGCGGCAGCCGGTGTACATGGAGAGCAGATAAAACAGACGGTAGTGTCGCGGCTCCTTTGCCAGCGCGTCCAGCAGCTTTTCCACCTCGCCTCGCGTGGGAATGCGCTGCACCGTGCGCTGCGGTGTGGGGAGGTCTAACATCCGCGCGGGATTCTTTTCGATGATCTCATTGCGCTTAGCGTCGCTGAGTACGGCGGAGACCACAGAGAGGTATCGCTGTGCGGTGGATTCGTTGATGCGCTTCCCGTGGTGCTTGCGCTTGCGCAACTCGGAGAGCATATTTTCCAGTGCCATCGGTCGGAGCTTGTTGAGGCGGATGCCGCCGATCATGGGATACACCACCTCCAGCATCCGGCGGTATGCAGCGATGGTGCTGGGGGCGTATTTCGTCTGCCGCTTCAGCCAGCGGGAGGCGAATTCCTCAAAGGTCATCTCGCCGTCCTCGGCGTAGCCGGTCTTGAAGCTGCGCTCCAGCTCCTCGGCGGCGTGGGCGACATACTGCCCGATGCCGCGCTTGGGAACGCTGGGCGGGACTTGGATGGTCTTTGCCTTGCTGATTTTTTTGCCGTTGGGTCGGTAGCCGTTGCTGACGGTGATCTTATATCGCCGCTCGTCCAGTTGCTTGATGCTTGCCATTTTTAGAACCCTCTCATGGTTTGCTGCTGTTTTTCTTGCACAGCCTGCTCATCCAATTTTTCTTTCACAGCCATAGCCGCGCCTGCGGCGAAGCCGATCACCGCGCCGAGGTTTTCGGCGGCGATCTTCGCCTCCATGCGCCGCCGCTTTTCCTCGGCGTCCTCATCTTCATCCAGTAGTGTCCCTGCGGCAGCCAGCCCAGCCGCGGCGGGGATCAGGGGAACAGGCTGCGGATCGCTACCACGCCATACCACCCCGCCAGTGCCGCCGCTCCGATCACCAGAAGTAGAACAATCCACTTGAGGGCCACCAACAGGCTGAAATCCGGCAGCCACCGAATCCATTTGCAGGAATGCTTCTCGCTCAAATTCCCAACCCGTTCCAGCAGTTTGTTCATTTCCGTCAGCGATCTCTGCATCTCCGTGAGCGACTTCTGCACCGGCGTCAGGTCGATGCGCGTTTTCAATTCCGGCAACGTATTCCGAATTTCCTCCAGCTCCCAGTTTATTTCGCCTACCTGCTTTGCCAGCTTGTTCATTGTCTGCGGCAGATCGCACTGGATCACAATGGGCTGCATCATCTGCGGCAGTGTATTTGCCGATGCGCTGTTCGGCTGATTCATCCGCTTTAATTCCTCCATCGGTTTCCGCTGCTCGACGGAGTTTTCTTTGGACGAGCTTTGCCCGTATTCTGAATTCATGTTCCATGGCCTCCTTGCAATACTTTTCCTCATGTAATTTGTTGTCGCGGCATCTCATGCCGTCCGGCGTGGTGTAGGTGATGTACTTGCGG
>ERZ779851.2442-NODE-2442-length-14141-cov-130.242368_pt1 | contig 14141 bp, 16 predicted proteins | sample MGYA00511094_ERZ779851 | MGnify/ENA primary metagenome ERZ779851 (study PRJEB29588, sample SAMEA2155512) | human gut metagenome | biome: human gut; feature: human-associated habitat; material: faeces | place: Denmark | collected 2008/2010 ...
AAACTGTGTTAAACTACTTTTATTGTAGCTTGACACAGTTTAGTTTACACTCTCGTAAATCCAGACAGAGAACTCATAGATAAAGTCTTTCTCGTGTTGAGAAAGAGGGTTGTTCTGGTTCAGGTTGACAATGTTTTCTGGGGCGTATTTGCCAAAAACTCTTTCGCCTTCTGGTGTATCTTCCAGCAGTACTTTTGGCAAAATAAAGACGCAATCGCTTAGTTGGGTATTGTAGTAATACCCAACGTAGTTGACGCTGACGTTGCCATCGATGTCCTGCATAGCGTCGATACCGTGCAGGACATCCCTGATCTGTTCAGCCTGATACTGATGTTCTTCTATGAGGATTCTCATATTGTTTTTATTGGTCTATTTCTTCAATGTTAATACCCCAATCTTGTGCATTTACTTTTTGAATAAACTCTTTAATGCGCTCAGGATTAAATTGATTAGAGATATAAACTGTTTCATTATTTATAGTTAATTTTTTAGCCTTATCTCTAAATTTTGCATCTTTGGTGTTCTGTCCACGTCTTTCGAAGTCCTGTTCACTTTCTATAAGATGAGGTATATGTTTGATATTTAGTGATGACCATATTTTAATGATGTTTGAGGCAGGTAAAGTTGGGTGACTTGATGAGTATAGCTTAATAGCTTCATAAGGAACTGCACATTTACCATATGTTCCACTATTATTTATTGAGTATTTTTCCCTTTTTAAAGTTGGGTTTGAAATGTTGGGATTACTTGAATATTCATTCTCTTCATCTTCATTGGCATTTATGTATTCCTCTCCTTCGTCAGAAATGAATTCATCTACTCCCAAATTCTCTAAGAATAGCTTAACGTTAGCCACGTTGATGTTAGTCACACCATTATCATCCTCATAGAATCTATCAAAAGACAGAATCTTGCCTTCTTCATCCTGGAAGTCTTTGTCGTCGAATCCATAGTCCTTGAACACATCATTCCAGAGATAGAAGATAACCTTGCTTACGAATAAATCAGCATCGATTTCTCCATCCTTTGCCTTGCAGAAGAAATAGCCGAGTTTCTTGTCTTCAGAATTGGTAAGTGAACCAATCAACTTGTTGACCTGGCTGATGAATGACCACCAATCATACTGCTTATCACCCGTATTGATATACCAGTTGAGTTTAGCGTTGGTTTCTTTGTCACGACCTTCACGAATAGGCACATACTTCCAGTCCCAACGACGTTTAAAAGCAGAGTCAATAGGGAAAAGACTCTGGTCGCTGGTATTCATTGTTGCCCAAATATAAAGGTTTGAAGGCAGAACAAGTCGCTCTCCCTTCAGGATGAGACTTACCATATTGGCTTCGCCATAGAGCTGATTGATTTTGTCTTTATTCGTAATCTCCCATCCTTCAAATTCCTTTTCAAGATATTTCTGCATATCCTTATCTGCAACGATAGGATAATCAGAAAAACCATATTCGTTGCGATCAAGCAATTGGAAAAGATCACCAAAGATTTGGGCGCAATTACATCGGTTTATTTCTTCAATGATAAGATATTGCTTTTTTGATGCCTTATTCTTCGTGAAAATTTCTGGAGTGTCGAGAAGTGCTGGGTGGATTCTATTATAGTTTTTATCGCTATTTTCTTCCTTTTTGCTACCAAGTTTCTTCCACGCTTCAACATAGGCTTCAAGAAAAGCCTGAGGAATGAACTTATATGCAATTCTGTCTTCCTTTACAACCTTTCCGGTTTCCTCATCAATAACCTTTTTGCCATTACAATCTCGGAGTACAACTTCTTCTGTAATAGGTTTATAAGTACCTACAAAAGAGGCGTAATCTGAGTCTGGATGGAATGTAGTGCGAATAACGTCTTCACCAAAGGTCAAATCCTTGATGGTCTTTGATTTACCTGTGCCAGGAGCACCATAGTAGATCTGTTGAAGAGTAAGATTTGAAGGAGCCTTTATCTTTTTAGCTTCATTCTGGAAAATTTCTTTAGCGTAAAGAAATCGCATGTATGTCTTTAGGGCGTTAGAATACTGGTTACTGCCAGTTTTCTCATACTGCTTGAATTCTTCATTGTTGTTAAGTGAATCAATGATATCTTGTAGTTCTTTGGTATGTACACAAGAGTAGATATCAAAGGAATCAACTCCTTTGATTTTGGCTATAGTTTCATTGATGCGCTTAAAGTCACTATAGTTGTTGACACTTTTTGGTGAGGTAGTGCAATTCTTAATGAAATTTTTATATTGTTCTTCTGTTGTCATATTTCTACAGTTTAGTTTGCTGCAAAAATAAGAAATATTTCTCTTTTATGCAAATTTTTGGCCTTTTTCTTTTGTGTTTTCGTGAGAAAAGATTCATTTACGGATGAAAATAGTGGATGGATTGAAGAATTCCTTTTAAAGATTGAGTAAGATGTCTGTCTATTGGTGTCCCCCATCTATCGCTCCGCTATCACTTCAATCCCATCTCTCTCAATCTCTTTGAGCAAAATGGGATTGAGGTGCTGATGCTTCCGGATAATATCAACAGGGTTGTCTAGAAGTTCTTCCAAGTATGCCTTCAGACGGACTACCAGAAAAAACTTAGGGGGCATTTTTACATAGACATCAACATCGCTTCCTTTGTGGTGCTCGTTTCTTGCAACTGAGCCAAAGAGACGCAAGGAGGTGATGCCGAAGGTGTTCTGCAGTTCTCCGGCATGAGAAGCGATGAGTGCTATGTATTCTTCCCTTGTTTTCATTTTTATTATTCTTGCATTTTTAATGCTTTTGCCCTTACAGGGCGCAAGGCTGATTGCTCTTATACCCAGGGTGTTACCCTGGGCTAGAAACTTCTGCCCCTTCAGGGTGTGTGGGGGCAAGGTATCTAAAGTACCGCTGCACAGACCTTGCGGAACCAGTCGAGTTTCTTGCCGCTCATTTCTGCTATGGATAAGTTCTCCTTGTTTACATCTTCTGGCTCAAATTCATAATAAGAATCCTCTGTAGGGAGATAATCCTCTGGAATATCTTCTATGGAGTGGGCCTGGAAGTTGTGATGATTGCCTTCTTCATCAATATCGACTGTATATACAATGTCGTCTAATGGCGAACTTAATACGTTACGCAATGTTTGCTTTTTATTCGTGTACTTTTGTATATTATCGTAATCGGTTCTGATGAACATCCAGCGGTTGGCAGTATCGTCTTGGTCTATCCAATAGAAGAGATAGTTGTCACCTTTGTTGGTTACGTAGTGTGACAACAATGGTCCATCGAAATATATCAGATCGGCCACCTTCTTGAATTTATCGAAATTGCGCTTCTTGATGCAAATACCTTTTATTGTTTTCATAATTTTCCCTCCTCTAGTTTAAATGTTTTGGATAAGTCACATGATGGGAATTCAAACAAGTTATAATGCCCGTTACAAGCAGGTGTAGTGATGTTGCCATCGTTGTTAGTCACAATTCCTGAAGAAATACTATCACCTATAGCTTTGTATATGTTTCTCATATTTTTTGCAAGTAAGTGATAGAACTTGATGGCTTTGTCCTTTTCCGTAAAGCAAGACAGAGCATATCCACCAACATCAACTTTTCTTTGGCCATTCATAATAGCACATTGAGGCTTCATGATGTAGTTGGGGATGTAACTTTTGGACATATCTGTACTGAAAACGAATCTGAATCCTTTCAAATCGTTTGGCTTTACAACCTTCGGGCATCTTTAGTCCTTGTTGTATCAATGCGTCTATTTCTGCTTGATACTTATATATTCCCATCTTTTTATGTTTTAAATCTGTTTGCAAAAATAAGAAATATTTCTCTTTTGTGCAAGTTTTTGGCCTTTTTCTTTTGTGTTTTCGTGAGAAAAGATTAATTTTGCGCTTATACCCAGGGTGTTACCCTGGGCTAGGTGCTTTTGCCCTTTCAGGGCGTGTGGAGGGAAGGTGGCTCTAGTGGCTCAGATGGTTCTGGTATAAAAATGTGGCTTAGTACCCTCTCTGCTTCTCGTAAATGAAATCATCGGCGATGTAGCCATTGCTCATGAGATACAGGCCGGTGCGCTTATCGTGGAGTTGGGCACAGGTCTTGCTGCGATAGAAAAGATCAAGAGCCAGGGCTGGCGAAATCTCGAGACGCTGTGATAGTTCGTATGCTACGCCACCTATCTGATAGCTGAGAATCATTTCTTGAATCTCTGGTGTCTTGGTATTGATCTGTTTATATTTTTTCTGTTCCATTGTCTTTCTTCTCCCAATTAGTTAGACACTCAATGACATCTTCTATAAGATACTCTCTACTTTCTGTATGGAGCGTATCGTAGTGGGGCAGAATGAATTTGTTGATTAAATCAACCTTTCTCATTCTTTCGTATATTTCAATATATGGCACCCCAAGCTTTCTTGCAGCTCCTTCAACGCACGAAGCAGCGAATGCGAGCTTGATTTCTTCTAGGGGTAATTGTATTCTGTTGTTTTCTTGTTTCATATTTTCGTCCTTTCCTCTTAATTCCTGCAAAGATAATGCAAAAATAAGCAATATTTCTCTTTTATGCAAGTTTTTGGGCTTTTTCTTTTGTGTTTTCATGAGAAAAGATTAATTTTGTATCGAATGGGGGGATTAGATTAGAAAAAAGATGTCTTTATAAATAAAGCGTATGCCAGATAAAATGACCATAGAACAGCGCCACAATAACATGGCGGCAATCAAGGGCAAGGATACCAAACCGGAGATTCTTGTCAGGAAGTTCCTGTGGGCTAGGGGATTCAGGTATCGGCTCAATCATCCACGGTTGCCGGGAAAACCGGATATTGTGCTCAGAAAGTATCGTACCTGCATTCTGGTGAATGGATGCTTCTGGCATGGACATGAAGGATGCAAGTATTATGTGGTGCCGAAATCGAATACCCAGTTCTGGCAGGATAAGATCAGGAGGAACCGGGAGAGGGACCATGAGGTACTGCATCGGTTGGCAGAAATGGGATGGCATACCATCGTCGTTTGGGAATGTGAACTGAAACCAGCTGTCAGGGAGAAGACGCTGGAGTCGCTTGCCTTTACGCTGAACCATATCTTCCTGGAAGATCATCATATCAGGAGATATGAATTGCCGGAAGAAAAACCGGCAATGGTGGCGGAGCCGGATCCAAGGCATCGTGAATAGTACCCTCTCTGCTTTTGCTTTGATAGTATAAAAAATCCCCTGATGGATTCTCTGAAGAGAAGCATCAGGGGATAGGCGTTTTACTTTATCAATCTTTTACTTTATAGCCTTGCTTGTCTGGCTGTAGCCGTCCAGCTGCTTGGCATTGGTGATTGCCTTGCGCGAACAGTAGTTGAAATCTACCTTCTTGTCACCAGTGCTCGACTTCCAGCGGATGGTGAGCTTCACAGTCTTGCCATTGGTATCTGGCAGGGCATCGTTGAGGTTGAAGGCTACCAGGGCATCGCCTACACGATACTTGGCATCACCATTCTGATTGTGACGAAGCTCTACCTCGTATGGATTCTCTGGGTTCACACCGGTGAGAAGGTTGATGATGTGTGGCTTCTGACCGCCCCAGAGAGCACGGAAACGGAGAGTGAGATAACCATCCTCGGCTACTGTTACCCAGTCGCGAACGATATCTACCTCATCATTGCCATACTTCGCATCGTTCTCTGCCGGAGTAGAGAGATAAGGTGCTGGCTTCTTGGTGAGAATGCTGTCAATCCAGTTGACATATACTACCTGAGAATACTTGTCGCTCTTCTCATTGGTAGCTGTATAGTTGACGAGTGCTCTAACTTCCTTGCCATCAAAGACTGGAGTCTTGAGGTTCTTGGCGAGCAATGTGGTGTTGTCATCCAACTGCAGGTAGCAGGCATCTGCATTCTGCTTGACAGTTACTAGGGCATTAGGTAAAACCTGATCCCAGTTGGTATCATCATCAGAATCACATGACTGGAAGGTGAATGCTGACATCAGCAGGGCTACTGCGAGCCCGATTTTCTTAAAATTGATCTTTCTCATAACTTTTCCTTTTTAAATCTTTCTGTCTATAAAATGCCCGAAGATGCGAAATCTTGCTTCTGATTTGGCAAAAGAAAGTTAAATGTAATTTTGAGATTCCCATTTATTTTGTAGTGTCTTCAATTTACACTACCTTTGCAGAAAGTTGTTGCGCCCTGACTGGGGAAGCAGCGAATAGCTTAATAGAAATAGGTAGATGAATAAGGTTATCAAGAAGTTTTTCAGATCACTTATGTATATAGTAGGCATCGGAGCTATGACACTGGTGCCCGATGCCTGGCTGTGGCATATCGGAGTGGGAGAGTGGCCTCTGCCGCTAGCCATCCTCTGGTGGATTCCCTCTCTGCTCATCATCCTGGCTGAGGTGGGACTGCAGTTGGGCAAGTTTCATCGCATATCGGTGAGAGTGCTTTTCTCTCTCATCCTTTTCTCTGTGATGCCGAAGGTGGTATTCATCCTCTTCGAATTCTTCATGCCTTGGTTCTTCGCCATCCTGCCTGCCCTGGCGGTGATGGGATGGTTCCTCTATGGATTCGTGGAGGGATGGAAGCGACTGGAGGTGAAATACGTGACTTATTCTTCTGCCGATCTGCCTCCTTACTTCGATGGCTATAAGATTCTGCATTTCACGGATCTGCATCTCGGTACCTTTCCGAAGGGTGCCGACTTTGTGAGGAAGGTGGTGGAAAGAGCCAATGCCGAGGGGGTGGAGATGATGCTCTTTACCGGCGACCTGGTGAACAATGCTGCCGATGAGGTGGAACCTTATGTGGAAGATTTGAAGAAGCTGCATGCTCCTGATGGTATCTTCTCGGTTTGGGGTAACCACGATTACTGCGAATATAATACCAACCATAGTCTGAGTGCCTTGAGAAAGAACCGCCGACTCCTCTTCCAGTTGCAGAATGAGATGGGATGGCATCAGTTGATGAACGAGCATTTTACGGTATCGCACGGTATGGCTTCGATAGAAATCATCGGTGTGGAGAATGCCGGACAGCCTCCGTTTACCAATCGCAGTAACCTGAAGAAGGCGATGAAGGGAGTGGCGAAGGATGCTTTCAAGATAGTGCTTACCCACGATCCGCACCATTGGAGAAGGGAAGTACAGAAGACCGGAGCTCATCTGACCCTGGCGGGACATACTCATGCCGGACAGTTGAAGATAGGTAACTTCACTCCTGCCCACATGGCTTTCAAGGAGTGGGGTGGAGAATACTGGCTGGGCAGGCAGCTGCTCTATGTTTCTGCCGGATTGGGCGGATCATTCCCTTTCCGACTGGGTGCCTGGCCGGAGATGACGGTCATCACCCTGAAACGTGATTTGGGTTAGAAAACAGACTGGTAGTCAGACATCTTACAGTTCCCGAAGAATTGAATAAAAACGTTAATTTGCTGATGCAAACTGTTAAGTTTTGGTTAAAAAATCGATATTTATTCATTTTGATGAAAAATTATCGCTTAAAAATTTGGTAACTCAAAAATTAATCGTATCTTTGCAGCAGTTTTCGCATATATTTGGGCAAATGGGGGGTGTCGAGAGACTGTACTCCATTTGTTTTTTTTGTCCAAAAGCGAAATCTCGCTTTTTCCGCTCACTTTTATAATAAGAAATAAGCAAGGTATTCGCCAAGAATATCCATTATAAAGTTCAAAGTTTAAAGTTCAAAGTAAAATGAAGATTCCCGTAGAAGAACAATATAAATTCGTGAAACTTACTCTCCCGGATGGAAGCAAGGCTGAAGGAATGTCGGTGTTGCTGCATGCCTGTTGTGCACCCTGTTCATCGGCTATCGTAGAGTGTATGCTTCGCAATGGCATGAAGCCAACCGTGTATTTCAGCAACAGCAATATCTATCCGCAGCAGGAGTTCGATATCCGCAAGCACGAGCTGATGAGATTCCTGGAGGCGCAGCAGGTGCCCTATGTAGAGGATGAATACGATCATGAGGAGTGGTTGGCTACCATCAGGGGATTGGAGAAGGAACCGGAGCGGGGAAGCCGCTGTTCGGTGTGTTTCCAATATCGTCTGACCCATGCTGCCAGGTATGCCCAGGAACATGGATTCCATCTGCTTACCACCACGCTGGCTTCATCGAGATGGAAGAACATCAAGCAGATAGATGCCGCAGGACATATTGCGGTAGAAGGATGCCCGGATGTAGAGTGGTGGGATATGAACTGGAGAAAGGGCGGTTTGCAGAACCGTCGAGGAGAATTGCTGAGACAGAATGAATTCTACAACCAGCTATATTGCGGTTGTGAATTCAGTATGAGATAAGATTAAAAAAGGCTGCTTCCCGAAGCGGGAAGCAGCCTTTTATCGTATTTATGAAAGACCTGTAATCTCACCATTAACCACATCGATGCGCTCAGCCTGCGGGCTCTTTGGCAAACCTGGCATACGCATGATAGGACCCGCGATGACTACGATCATCTCGGCACCCATATTCACGGTGATGTCGCGAACGTGGAGCTCGAAGCCTTCTGTAGGACCGTATGCCTTGGCATCGGTAGAGAAGCTATACTGAGTCTTGGCGATACAGATAGGGAACTTCTCGGCACCCAACTTCTTGATTTCCTCGATCATAGACTTGGCAGAATCGCTCAAGGTTACGCTGCCGGCACCATAGAGGTTGAAGGCAACATCCTCGATCTTCTTCTCTACAGGCTCATCGTCATCGTAAGTGAAGTAGAGAGGAGCAGATGGATGCTCATCAATGGTCTTCACAACGAGCTCTGCCAACTCCATTGCACCCTTGCCACCTTCGGCGAAGGCACTGTTGACAGCGAATCCGCAGCCCATCTCCTCGCAGTGCTTGCGCAATACCTCGATTTCCTCATCGGTATCAGTAGCAAACTTATTGAAGGCGATGACTACAGTCTGGCCAAAGCTCTGGAGATTCTTCACATGCTTGTCGAGGTTCCAATAGCCAGCTTCCATACCAGCTACGTTTGGCTTCTTGATGTCTTCCTGAGCTACGCCACCATGCATCTTCAATGCCTGGAGAGTAACGACGAGAACAGTAAGGTCTGGCTGCAAACCAGTCTTGCGGCACTTGATGTTGTAGAACTTCTCTGCGCCGAGATCAGCACCGAATCCAGCCTCAGTGATGGCATAGTCGCCATATTCGAGAGCAGCTGCTGTAGCCATCACAGAGTTACAGCCATGAGCGATGTTGGCGAAAGGACCGCAGTGAACGAAAGCAGGAGTTCCCTCTGTGGTCTGAACCAGGTTTGGCTTCAGGGCATCGAGGAGGAGGGCAACAATACTGCCACCTACACCCATATCCTTGACGGTGAATGGCTTGTCATCCTCAGTGATACCCAGGAGAATATTGTCGATGCGACGGCGGAGGTCGTCAACACTTGTTGCGAAACACATAATAGCCATGATCTCTGAAGCTGGTGTGATATCGAATCCTGCCTCTGTCTCGATACCGTTCTTATCACCGATACCGGTGATGATGCGGCGGAGACCACGGTCATTCACATCCATCACGCGGCGCCAGAGAATCTTCTTGAGCTTGAAGCCTTCAGCTTCGTGCTGGAAACGGTAGTTATCGAGCAGGGCAGCAATCATGTTGTTAGCCTCAGTGATAGCGTGGAAGTCGCCAGTGAAGTGAAGATTAATCTTATCCATAGGCAATACCTGGGCATAACCGCCGCCGGCAGCACCACCCTTCATGCCGAAGCAAGGTCCGAGAGATGGTTCACGCAGGGCAACGACAGCCTTCTTGCCAATCTTCTGCATACCGAGGGCGAGACCTACAGATACGGTGGTCTTGCCATTGCCTGCCTTGGTAGGGCTGATAGCAGTGACGAGGATGAGATGATGGTTTTTAAACTTGTTGGTGTCGATCTTGTCCGTAGTAATCTTAGCGATGTAACGGCCGTAGTTCTCTACTTGGTCTTCATGGATTCCAAGTTCAGCTGCAACCTCATTGATGGGGCGCAATTTTACTGATTTAGCTATTTCAATATCTGTCAACATAAAAAATGTATTTGTATTTTGCTGCAAAGATACGCAAAAGTATTCACATAATGGCATATCAATGTATAAAAAAACAAAAAGTCATTCTATTTTCTAACGTAGAGCTTAAAGCCCTTGACGCTGCCCGGTGCCCCTTGCTCGGCACGTGGCAGATACTCGAAGGCTGAAATGGTAATCTCCTTGCCCATATCCACGATTCCCAGATGTGGGAAGTTGGCGCCCTTCTCGGTCTGCCAGTAGGTGCTTTCCTGAAGGTCGAACATCTTGTCGAGAGTAGAGTTACCCTTCTCGCTGTCTGCGTAGTAAGCCACCCAGTTGTTGCGGTCGATGCGGTTGCCCTGTGCATCCTGGAGATAAACCTCAGCGATGGCAATCTGACTGTCACCACTCTGGCTGCTCTCTGCCTGGATGGCGAAGTAGCGACCGGTTACAGGCTTGTCGAGCTTGATGGTCTGCCAGCCGTTGCCAGCCTTGAACTCGCCTTTCAATACTGGAGTCTCAGAATTGAGATCCATGCGATGACCTGGCTCGTTGTGCTTGTTGCTCTTTTCGAGATTCAGCTTGTCGAGCTCCGGATGATCCTGGCAGAAAGCGGTAGGAGCCACGGTAGAACCTGGCTTTCCTGCTTCACCCTTAGGACCTACAACGTCGAGAACAATCACCTCGTTCTTGCCCTTCTTCAACCAGCAGCCTGGAAGATATAAGGTCTGCTGAGGACCAATCTGCCAGAAGCGGCCGAGGGCATGCCCGTTTACATAAACCTGACCCTTGCCGAAAGCCTCCATATTAATAAAGGTGTCGCCCACCTTCTTCAGGTTGAAGTAGCCGCGATAGTAACCAGCCTTGGTCTGGAGACCGCGCATCTTGTTGGTTGGCATGGCGAGTGCATTCACAGCTGTCTGGTAATCATCAGCGATGCTGCTGTTGTTCCATCGGGTAGGGGTGAGGGCAAGTTCGCAATCCTCTTTCTGTGTAGTGAGGGTTACGTTGCCGATGATACCCTTGTAGTCTTTGATGGCACGACCGAAGTTGATTCTTCCCATACCTTCTACCACGATGGTGAGCTGTGCACCCTGTGGCATGGCTGGCAATTCGAGTGATTTCTCATTCTTCACACGGTCTATCTTGCCAACATACTTTCCGTTCACATATACCTGGGCAAAGTCGTGGAACTCGCCAGTCAGGGTTGATGTACCTTCGATGGCTGGAACGGTAGTCTCGTAAACCATGGTACCCCATCCCATGTCCATATCCTCGAAACTCTGAGGAGCATGGGTTTCCTTCGCCTTTCCGATACCATAGCTCAAAGGCTTGTATTCGGTAAACTTGAATTCTGGCACCTTGATGATAGCCATCGGAGCCTTAGGCACGGCTGGCAACTTCTTGCCGTCGTTGTATTTCGCCATCATCTTCTGCAGTTCATAGAACTTTGGCGTAGCCAATCCCCATTCATTGATAGGGGCATCGTAATCGTAGCTGGTTACGTCTGGCTGGAAACCAGGAGAGTTGGCTCCTGCCCAATGGCCGAAGCTGGTTCCGCCGTGGGTCATATAGAGAGAGAAGCTGATGCCTTTGCTCAGCATCTCGTCCATTCCTTCTACCATATCCTTGGCAGGACGGGTCTCGTGGCGTGCTCCCCACTTGTCGAACCAGCCGCTCCAGAACTCAGAGCACATCTTTGGGGCGTTAGGACGAACCTCGCCGAGACGCTTAAACTGCTGGTCGATGTTGGCACCTGTACCGAAGTTCATGGTCCAGGTCAGGTCATCGAGACCATTGTTCAGGAAGTTGGATGACCAGTCGCACTGGAAGAGGCTCACCTTATCAAATCCGCTTTTGCGGACAATGTCGCGGATGGCACTTACGTATGGCTTGTCCTTACCGTAAGAACCATATTCGTTCTCCACCTGAACCATGATGATAGGACCACCGTTCTGGATGGTGAGTGGAGCCAGTTGCTTGCCCACTTCCTTCTCGAAGATTTCTACTCGCTGCATGAAGTAAGGATCCTGCTCACGCAGACGGATATCCTTCTTCTTGAGGAGCCACCAAGGCAGACCACCCATTTCCCATTCAGCACAAACGTATGGACCCGGGCGAACGATGACATACATGCCGTTCTTCTGGGCGAGGCGGCAGAAAGCTGCCACATCGTTGTTGCCTGTGAAGTCGAATTTGCCTTCCTCCTGCTCATGGATATTCCAGAACACATAGAGGCAGACGGTATTCATGCCAAGAGCCTTGCACATCTTGATGCGATGCTCCCAGTAGGCACGAGGAATACGAGGGTAGTGCAACTCGGCAGCCTTAACCACGAAAGGTTTGCCATTGAGAAGAAATGTCTTGTCGCCGGTAGTGAAGGTGCCACCTTTCTGTGCCGCCATCATCTGAGCCGGTGCCAGTGCCAATAGTGAGGCAAAGGCTAATGTCTTGATTGTATGATTCCAATTCATGTTCATGTATTGTTATTCTATGATGATCTTTACATTGTTATTTGTTTCATTTCGACTGCAAAGGTATGCATTATTTATCAAACAGAAGGGTATAAAACGTTCTTTAATGGGGACAAATCGATAAAATCCCCTTATTTGCTCATTTTTCCCAGTCATTTGAATGAACATTTGTTGCTTTTGCACATTCAATATCTTTTGTGCAGAAACTGTACTCATAACTGTACTCATAAATGATGATTTTAGTGTAAAGAGGATAAAATCTTTGTGATTTCTGCTTGGATTTCGTTTTTTTGTAGTACCTTTGCATCGAAATTATCGATAGCCGGATTTTATATAATATATAACAAGGTATAAGGATTCAGCTGATAACAGGAAACAGTGTGTACAAAATATATAATTAATTATTAACTTATTAAGGATATCAAAATGATGAAAATAGAATGGAGAGGTTTCAAGGGAAACCAGTGGCAGAGTGAAGTGAATCTTCGTGACTTCGTTCAGAACAACTACACTAGCTACGACGGCGATGAGTCGTTCCTGGCAGAACCTACTCAGGCTACCAACACCCTTTGGGGTATGTTGAAGGAACTCCAGAAGGAGGAGCGTGCCAAGGGTGGTGTGCTTGATATGGAAACAGAAATTGTTTCAGGATTGACAGCTTATGGTGCCGCTTATATCGGCGAGGGTACTAAGGAGTTGGAGAAGGTAGTTGGTCTGCAGACCGATAAGCCTTTGAAGCGTGCCTTCATGCCTTACGGTGGTATCAAGATGGCAGAGCAGGCTTGTACTACATACGGCTACCAGCCATCAGAGAAGTTGCACGAGATTTTCCATAAGTATTGCAAAACTCATAATGACGGCGTGTTTGATGCTTATACCCCTGAGATGAAACTCGTGCGCCATAACCACATCCTCACTGGTCTGCCTGATACATACGGTCGTGGCCGTATCGTAGGTGACTACCGTCGTGTGGCTCTTTATGGTATCGATTTCCTTATCAAGGAGAAGCAGAACGACCTCGCTAACATGGGTGACCGTGAGATGATCGACGACGTTATCCGTCTTCGTGAAGAGGTGTCTATGCAGATCAAGGCGCTCAAGGGATTGAAGGAGATGGCTCAGTTGTATGGCTACGATATCAGCCAGCCTGCTAAGAACGCTCGCGAGGCTGTACAGTGGTTGTACTTCGGTTACCTCGGAGCTGTGAAGACTCAGAATGGTGCTGCCATGTCTGTAGGTCGTATCTCTACCTTCCTCGATATTTATATCCAGCGCGACTTGAACGAGGGTACTCTTACTGAGGATGAGGCTCAGGAGCTCATCGACCACTTGGTTATGAAGTTCCGTATGGTTAAGTTCGCCCGTATCCCTTCTTACAACGAGCTCTTCACTGGTGACCCTGTTTGGGCTACTCTCGAGGTAGGTGGTATGGGTCAGGATGGCCGCTCAATGGTTACCAAGAACGACTTCCGTTTCCTCCACACATTGGAGAACATGGGTCCTTCACCAGAGCCAAACTTGACAGTACTCTATAGCTCTCGCTTGCCTAAGGCATTCAAGCACTATGCTTCTCTCATCTCTGTCAAGACAAGCTCTATCCAGTATGAGAACGACGATGTAATGCGCCCAGTTTGGGGTGATGACTATAGTATCTGCTGCTGTGTATCTGCTACACAGACAGGTAAGGAGATGCAGTTCTTCGGTG
>ERZ779851.2448-NODE-2448-length-14122-cov-3.022108_pt1 | contig 14122 bp, 13 predicted proteins | sample MGYA00511094_ERZ779851 | MGnify/ENA primary metagenome ERZ779851 (study PRJEB29588, sample SAMEA2155512) | human gut metagenome | biome: human gut; feature: human-associated habitat; material: faeces | place: Denmark | collected 2008/2010 ...
GAAGTGGCTTCGTCGAGGATCAGGATGGGCGGGTTCTTCAGTATGGCGCGCGCTATGGAGATGCGCTGCCGCTGGCCACCCGACAGCCGGCAGCCGCGGTCGCCTATGTTTGTCTGGTAGCCATCCTCGGTTGCCATGATGAAGTCGTGGGCGTTCGCGATCTTGGCTGCGCGTTCCACTTCTTCCTGGGTGGCGTTCTTGACTCCGAACGCTATGTTGTTGAAGAATGTGTCGTTGAAAAGGATGGCTTCCTGGTTGACATTCCCCATGAGCGAGCGCAGCTCATGGACGCGCAGATCGCGTATGTCGGTGGCGTCGATGGTGATGGATCCCGAATCGACGTCATAGAAACGCGGAAGCAGATCCGCTACGGTCGATTTGCCGCTGCCGCTCTGACCTACGAGCGCCACTGTCTCTCCCGGCTGTATGGTGAAAGACACGTCCTGTGCTACAGGTGTGTGTTTGTCGTAGCTGAAATCGACATTATGGTATTTTACCTCACCGCGGAAATCGTGGATCGTCTTCGGTTCTTTTGGATCGGCAATGGGGTTGACAGAGTCCAGTATCTTATCTACACGCACCATCGACGCCAGACCTTTCTGGATGGTGTACATCGCTTTCGACAGATCTTTCGCGGGATTGATTATCGAATAGAAAATCACCATGTAGTAAATGAACGACGCTGCGTTGATCGACGAATGACCGTAAATAATCAGTGTTCCTCCGAACCAGAGTACAATGGATATTGTCAGCGTTCCGAGAAACTCGCTCATGGGATGAGCGAGGCTCTGTCGCCGTGCCACGCGGTTGGACAGCGTGAAGAATTCTTTTGTTTCGCGGTGGAAGCGGCGTTTTACCTTATCTTCGGCGTTGAAGGCCTTGATGATACGGAGACCGCCGAGCGTTTCTTCGATGTTGCTCATGAGCGCGCCCCACTGATTCTGCAGTTCGAGCGATTTGCGTTTCAGTCGTCGGCCCACTCGACCCATGCACATTCCGGCCAAAGGGAGCAGGATCAGGACAAAGACAGTCAGCTGCCAGCTGATGGCGATCATCATGCCCAGACAGACTAATATCGTGACCGGGTTCTTGAAAAGCATGTCGAGCGATGACATGACGGAGTTCTCAAGTTCGGTGACATCGCCGCTCATGCGGGCCATGATGTCGCCCTTACGTTCGGAGGAGAAAAATCCGATGGGAAGAGTCACGATTTTGTCATACAATTGGTTGCGTATGTCGCGAACAATTCCTGAGCGTAAGGGGATGATAAAATAACTGCTCAGATAGGCTGCTCCGGTCTTGAAAGCCGTCATGACGACAAGGGCCGCCGCAAGCAGAGCCAGTGTGGCCGACTGTCCCCATGTTTCTATCGCCTGCTGAGTGTAATAGTAGAAGTTATTGAACACGACCTCCTTAAGAGACCCTTCGCTGAGCGACATATAGACATAATGGCCCTCTTTTATCTGAAACAGCATCTCGAGGATCGGGATGATGAGTGCAAAAGAAAAGAGCGTCAACACCGCGGCAAGGATGTTGAAAACTATGTTGAGGATGAGATATTTTTTATAGGGAGGCACAAACCTCCTTAGTAGCACTACGAAAGAATTCATTAGCCAGCGTGTTGGTTTTTCGTTGCAAAGGTAATAAAATTCTTTGAAAGCACCTCCACTCCGCCCAATTTACCCCTCTCCATTAACTTAGCTATATTGGCTAACTCAGCTAATAGTTTTAGAAACAGGCGCTCTCTCCCTCCGATTCCTCCCTAACTTTGCGGCATGTTGACCGTGAAGAAAATACAGTGCCGTCCCCGCTCCGTCGGGCACCGAAACTGGGCCGCTCTTCTAAGCGGCGCCATGACCGCCCCTCCTCCGGAAAAAATGAATCGGTCCGACTCTGTCCGACCCGTCCGAAATGTCTGACCCGTCCCCCGGAACCAATCATGGCAAAGAGCACATTGAAATTCTGGAAAACTTTTGCCCGTCAACGGAAGGCCGTTGACCCCGGTCCGGCTATCTTTCACCGCCCGGCTACTACCCCTCCTCTGACAGCCCATGCTATGACTTGTCGTAATCGCCATAACCCAGGCTGAATTCTCCGGCAATGAGCAGTTGTTATTAGAAGAATTTGCCTAATTTTGTCGTAAAATAGAATAGAATGATATATTCTGAAACTGAAAGGCTGATTTTGCGCTCATGGAAGCCGGAGGATTTACCCTTATTCATCGCCATGAATAAAGATAGGCGAGTTATGCGCTTCTTTCCTTCAACGTTGACAGAATCCGAAACTGAGTCATTTTACAATCGGATACAGACTGAGTTTAATTGCAATGGTTGGGGACTCTATGCTGTAGAAATAAAATCTACCTGCGAATTCATAGGATATATTGGACTCCATGAAATTGGCTTTAAAGCTGACTTCACTCCCGGCGTTGAGATAGGTTGGCGCATTGCTGCCGATTATCACAATCGCGGATATGCGACCGAGGCTGCAAAAGCTGTGCTGAAGCTTGCTAAAGATGCCCGTATAGAACGGCTGTATTCATTCAACGCCAAAATCAATAAGCCCTCAGAGCGAGTGATGCAGAAGATCGGAATGATAAAATGCGGAGAATTCGCCCATCCGAACCTTCCACCGGAATCTCCATTGCTCACCCACCTCCTTTACCGTATCGATCTATAGAATCATCCTCTGACAACCCATGCAATATCCTGCCTGAAGACCTGTCCCAATTCCGGCTAATTTGTCATTTCAATGCGGTTTAGTTAAGAAGAATAGCTTGATAGACAAGCCCCGAGTACGTGCGATAATAAACCGGCCATAGAACGCAGCGGCCGTCTGAACCGTCTGACTTGTCTGACCCGTCCCTTCCCTCAACCCCAATCCATCCACTCAGACCAATTTTAGAACCGGCACCAACAAACTCGACCATCCTAATCCATTCTAACAATCCATTCCCTACATTACTACGTTATCGCCCGGCGCTTTCATAGCGCAGCGAACAAAAAAACTGTCTTTTTTAGAAATCTCAAAATCGGGTTAGTCCGATGGTTGGCACACTTCTAATTTGACTCTTTATTATTCTGTGCCGAGGATAATATCGTAAATTCCCCAACAGATAAAGACAGATACAAAAATAACTATGAGGGTGCGCAAAGGCTTCGACTTTATAATTTGAAATTTGTCACAAATCCATAGCAGGAATACTGATACTATCGCGAGTGTTAGATAGACATACCAATGAGCGATCATGATGATTCTTATATTTAGTTTTACTATTAGACGCGATATTGAACAGATAATTACATGTGAGCAAGAAAAAAGTTTTATTAAAGAAGCCCCTGTATCTCACTTATGGCCGAGTTTTCATAGATTCCCTTTCATGATGATTTCAAGGACTTGGTCGGGAAGCGTTTGATGTATTCCTCACGGATACCGAAGCCCATGCAGCTTTCACAACAACTTGACAATGGTCTTCCGAGATTTCACTCTTTGAAATTTATCCTTGTCTGTATCATTCCGGAAATCAGACAAAAGACCCCGAAAGTTTGTCACAGCTTTACCATCAAAAAATGCCGGGTGTTGCAACTGGTTGGCGATTTTGGTCCGTAGTCTTGTCTCTTGCTCTTCATTCAGGAAGGCGCCGCCTTAGTTAAGTCTGATGACGCCGTCCTGATTTATAAGTATGATCCGCGGAATCTCACCCTTTGAAAGGGAGTCGGAGAATTCTCCGTTCTTATCCCAGGCGATCGCAGACCCTAACCAGGTCCTTTCCTCTCAGCGATTCGAAGAATTCAGCCAGTTACTGATTTATGTGATTGACGCTCACTGGCAGAAAGATGAAGTTGTCGTATTCTCTGAATTCCTCCAACAGTGAAGGCTGATTTTCCGGCTTCAGTTCTTCTACGCAAGGTCCGCACCATGTCACCCAAATATAGATTGCGGAGTTGAAATAGTGGACATTTATGGTTAACTTTGCATGTCATTGTAATAAATAACCATCAGACTGACCAAAAATTATCACACTGCCTGAGATATGGACTTCATCAGAACTCTTGCCATGGCGCTGATCGCAGCCATGCTCCCCGCTTGCCTCTCCGCACAGATTACAGAACGCACCCGTCCCGCCGAGTAGGACAATCTCGTTCCAGGAGCGCGATTTGTCGATCATTTTCTCCCGATGCCCGACCGCAAGCTCTCCGACAAGGTATGGGGCTCGCGCGATGTCGTCCCACGTTTTATTGACAACGGAATCGAGCTTGACGATACTTCTTTCTGGGGCGGCAACATCCTGCAAGACAAGAAAGGGACTTTTCATCTCTACGTCTGCGGTTGGCCCGAGAGTTCACAGAAAGGCCACATGCAATGGCCTGAATCCGTCGTCTATCATGCCACAGCCAAGAAACTACATGGCCCATACCATATCACTGACACAGTAGGTCCCGGCCACAATCCCGAAGCGCATCTGCTCGATGACGGACGAATGATGGTCTATGTCATCGACGCATGTTATCTGGGCGACAGCTACAGCGGTCCATGGAAAAAGAGCAGAATCAACTTCGATCCCCGCGACCGGCGCATAATCGAAGGACTTTCCAACGTGACATTCGCACGACGTCAGGACGGATCATATCTGGCAGTCTGCCGCGGGGGTGGTGTCTGGATCAGCCGAGACGGAGCCGACAACTATCGCCAGATCACCGAACGGCGCATATATCCACCAGTCAAAGGCGAGTTTGAGGATCCCGTGGTGTGGTGCGATTCCCTGCAATATCACCTCATTGTCAACGACTGGCTGGGTCGCATTGCCTACTATAAGCGCTCTCTTGATGGTGTTCATTGGATTGTTGAGCCCGGCGAAGCATACATACCCGGAATCTCCCGTCATAAAGACGGTACTGTTGAGAACTGGTTCAAATACGAGCGTGCGAAAGTCTTTCAGGATCCTCAGGGGCGTCCCGTCCAGATGAACTTTGCCGTTATCGACACTATCAAATGGGAAGACCATGGCAATGACAACCATAGCTCGAAAAACATCTGTCTGCCATTGCGTAAAGAGCTGCTTCTCAGCGTACTCAATCAGGAGCCGATCAACTCCTCGACCTCAACTGTCCAATTGCGCATCAAGGCAGAAAAAGGATTCAAACCTGCCAAACAGCTCAACATCCCTTCTCTGCGTTTCGGCTCATATTCCGAAGTCAACTTTGGCCGGGGAGCGCGTCCTCTCTCATGGCATAAGGACGGCAATGACCTCATTGTCACATTCGAGGACCACGCAACCGGAATTACAGAGGAAGAATTCGCGCCCAAGCTTCTCGGTCGCGACCGTAACGGTGAGCCGGTCATGGGCTATGCGCTTCTCCCTTATGTCAACTACCGTCCCGCCATCCTCTCCGCACGCCGTCCCGTCTTCGATCCGGCCCAAGGTTCATGGCAGGTCGAGGTGGAAAACTTCGGACTTTCGTCATCCTCTGCTGACACTCGAATCCTTATTCTTTCAGATGGCCGTAAGCTTGCCGAAGCCACTATCCCGGCTCTTGCCCCATACGCCTCCACCACACTGACCATCAAAGGAAACACCCCTGTCACCAATGCCAAAACCGAAGTCCATTTTCTCCTCAAAGACCGTCAGACCGGTGAAACGCTCTTTGACTAAACTTTCCCCACACAAATTGTTTTAATGGATAATATTTAATATCTGTGCCTTCTTGGACATAAAATATCAAAGCAACTTTTCGTCAAGTAAATCAAATAATTTCGTAAGCCGGATAATATTCTGAAAGAAGTTTCTTGAAGACCTCAAAATTATCTGCGCTCCACTGAGTAGTGGTATAAATAATATCGTGATTGTAATCTGTCTTACGCCACCTACTTCTAAATCTTGAGGAAGTTTGTTTAGATTCTTCTTTTTTTCTTAAATAATCACTATGAGATATGATTAAATCTGTATTTCTATTGGACCCTGTATTTCTTTTGAATCCTTCCTTAATTTGATCATTCAAATCTTTAATGTTGATTTCTGGATTATTATCAAGAATGGAAATAACGATTTGTTTGAAAACATCGGCCATTAGTAATCCAGAAGCTATAGATTGATTTTTGAAAAATACATCGTAATGCCTTTGGACTTTATTCATGTCGCTGATAGCTTTTTTAACAGCTTCAGCCGCCTTATTTGATTCATCATCACCACTATCAGCGAAGGCATCTATAGCAGCCGTGATAAGATCCTGATTTGCATTCCAAAAATCTTTGAGTAATTGTTTATCCTTATCTGTCAAGGCCATAATAGTATTAGTCTTTTTATTTGGACGTCCCAATGAAGTGATATATTCTTCTAAGAAATTTTTTCTGCGAATATCAATATTAGAATATTCGACCAAAGGAGTAAGTACATAATCCAGTATATCCTGATAATTTATATGTATATAATGGGGGCAGGAACAGTATGGGGAAGAAACTTGATTATATACTTGTTCCAATAAAGTATTGGAATGAGGTGTCAGGAAAACAAAGAGTTGTAGCTCTTCAGTATTTCTTATATATTCTGACTTTCTTTTGATTAAAAATATTTTATTCTTTTCAGCTTCTTCCGGAGAGAGATGATGAAAATAAGCATAATACCTCCATGTCTGAGAATCATGCTCTTTACTTCCTATTTTATTTTCTAATATTATTTTTAATTGTTTCCTTTCCTCATTCTTTGCATTGATTTCACAATCTATAACCAAATCTGCATAACCATCTCTTATTCCCTTTTTGCCATTGCGGAAAATTATACCTTTACAAGGATATTCAGTTTCTACTTTTCTAATTGAAAAAACCTCTGGATTTGAAAAAAGAAGAGAATCGATCTCAATAGGGAATTCTTCAATTTTTCCTGATTTATAAGCACGGTCAAGGACAGCACGAAGGAAAGTAACTATTGGCTTATAATAATGTGGAATGGGCCAATCATAGCTAAATATTTCTTCCAGAAATTTTGAATGGACACTTTCAGATGTTTCCTTTCCAATAATATCAAAGTAAGTCCTTTCGTTAAATTTCTCTATTAATTGTCGATTAGCGGAATGCTTATAAAAAGCACTCAGCATTTCGTATGTTTTATATGGATTGCCATTATCCATCATTGTATATCTATATATATATTACTATGCAAATATATTATTTTTCCTTGAAAAAGGCAATCGTTTGGTCGGGAAGCGTTGCTGTAGAGTTGTAAACATAAAATACCACCGTCGTAATATTTTCGATCGGTGGTATAAAATTTCATAGGAAGAAGTCGCCTTCAGGATCGCAGAACCGGAACTTTGAGGGGACAGCCAAGCGTACAGTGGCCACACTTAAGGCAGTCGGGATGCAGAAAGCCTTCTTCGGCGTTCTTGCTCTCGAAAGGTTTGAGCTGCATGGGGCAGACCGCGTGACAGAGCTTGCAACGTGTAGTGCATCTGTCGCCCACGAACACCCTGCGGTAATTCTCGGGCAAACGGCCGCTGCGGGGCGACGCCCAGGCCGACAACGTCCCCATCGGGCAGAAGGAACACCATGAGCGTGGCGCGAATATGAACGCCAATGTCACTCCAACCACTGTTGTTATCAGGATAATTGTCCAGAAAACGCGACCCATAGCGTTCCAGTCGCCCCAAGCCAGATACATCTGGATCCCGAACATTGTGAAAATAAACGCAACCATAAAGGCACGGAACCCCGTTGTCCGCACTATAGCCGGAATCTCTCTGTGGGGTGAGTACTTCGCCAGCACTTTGTCATAGAAATTGCCGCGCGGGCACGCGTTGCCACACCACCACCTCCCTTTTCTCACGGCGAATGCCACCGGCGCTATCATGCAGACAAGCGCAAGAAAGCCGATGACGGGATAGAAATATCCTGCCACGAGATAAGCCAGAAGAATCCAGTAGAGTGAAAATCCCTTTTTGGGAAGCGAGCGGAAAAATCGTTTGGTTGCCATTTGTTCGGGTTTTGTTTTCAGCCGCAAAGTTATACAACCCCGATTATAGACACAAACTATAAAACAGATGCAGCAATCGCTTTTATCTATTACAATTTGATTGAAAACTTTTTTAGCCGCTCATCCACCATCTCCGAAGGAATAATCGTTTTGACAGCTTCCGCCAGAACGTTCAGCAAACGTTCGCGCACGAAATTGCGGTGAACCACCAGTGCGATCTCCCGCGTAGGCTCCGGATCGCATAACGCGCGGACATTTCTCTGCTGACTCTCTTTCAGCAGCGGAACATGAAGCTCCGGAATTATGGCGTAACCTCCGTTTTCATCGACAATCTTTATGAGAGTCTCAACGCTCCCCGCCTCATAGACGGCCAGATCGCTTCCTCTACGCTCGCAGAAGGGAAAAACGCCATTGTTGGGGCAATAACCTTCGCGAAGCATCCAGACACTTTCTGCCGGCAGACTACCGACCCGAAGAACCTCATGCCGATAGATCGGCTCCCCAGGAGCAACATAGCCCAAAAGTCTCTCGCGATAGACAGGAATTTCAAGCAATTCGCCGTTGCCGACAGGCGTGGCCATCAGCGCAACGTCAATATCTCCGCGCTCAAGCTGCGAAACGAGCGCCGACACCCGGCCCTCCTCGACATGCACACGTATGTCAGGATAATTTCCTGAAAGGAATTTAAGCATCTTTGGCAACAGATATGGTGCCACTGTCGAGACAATGCCGAGCGAAACAGCCCCGATCGACTCGCCTTTGCGCATGGCGACCAGTTCGCGGACCTGAGCGGCATTGAAGAGCAGCTTCCTAGCCCGGGAGAGAATCTCCCGGCCCACGGCTGTTGGCTTGACCGGATGGCTGTTGCGGTCAAAAATTGTCACGTCCAGCTCAAGCTCAAGCTTCTGGATCATTGACGACAGCGTTGACTGCGCGATACCGCACGATTCGGCAGCCTTTGCAAAATGGCGATATTTGTCAACCGCCACAATGTATTCCATCTGCTGTAGTGTCATATGAATTCCTTCTGTTGTTCGGTTTTATCGATACAAAGATAGATAAAATCTGTTTTGTCAAACAAGAACCTTATCCTAAATTTGCAGCAAAAAAACAAGAACCATGATAGTCGTCAACAAAAATATCTGCCCCCACAACCACGTCTGTCCCCTGATCAAGGCCTGTCCCGTAGGCGCAATCTCCAAGAATGCCGAAGGTTTTCCGGTCATAGATTACACCCTATGCATCGAATGCGGGAAATGTATCCGCAAATGCCCCAAGAAAGCCATGCAGCACACTGCCTCAGGAAAGGCCTAAAGAGCATTGAGTACACTCGTGGGTGGCATCTCCATTTTTGAAAAAGCAAACAACTTTTTTCCGAGGTCTTTGATTGAAGCCCCGATATGATATAATATATCGTCTATCACCATGAAACGGTCATGGATATTCGATGTTATTCTTATGTCGATCTGTGAATACTGATCATTATGCCGTCTTATGTCAAGTCTCAGCATTCGGTCGGGACGTTTTGTGTAGATTGTTGCATTAACGCCGTCAGCCCGTTTATCAAGCAACGTCAATACTGTCTCATCCACATAATTGTCTATGAGTATGATACGCTTCTTTGCACGCCTGATCAAATCACATACAAATACATAGGCATCGAATATCTGTCCGTCAAAAAGGACTCCTTCTTTCGGAGGCAACGTTGTATGAAGAAAAAAATCAACTTTATCCGATAATTCCTTCAGCTGACAGTCATGTTCAGCAAGTCTGTGGTCAATTCGGCTCTCCATGTAAAGGAGACGTTGGTTCACGCTGTAGCCCCGCAACAGATAATCTTTCAAAATCTTGTTCGCCCAGACACGAAACTGAATACCACGTTGTGATTTCACCCTATAGCCTATAGAGGTAATCATTTCTATATTATAGTATTCAACTTGGTATGTTTTGCCGTCGCTGGCAGTTGTCGCAAATTTTGCGATAACTGAAACTCCGGCTAATTCTTCTTTAAGGGCGTTGCTGATATGTTTTCCGATAGTTTTTACATCTCTATCAAACAATATCGCGATCTGATTACGATTAAGCCACACCGTCTCATCCTCGACTCTAACCTCCAGGGATAATGTTGAATCGGGCCGATATACTATTATTTCATTACTTTTTTCCATCTAAAGGTCCTTAGGCTACAAATGTAACCAAAAAAACCGTATTTTCCACAGTTAATGAAATTTTTAATACATCAATCCTTACATATACAAGGTTCATATTCAAAGCCATGCAGCAGACCGCCTCAGACAAATGAATCAGATGGTCTTGCCTAACTCGTAGGCGTCCGTCAGATAGGAAGTGTTTTCAACGCCCCCTTTGCGACCCATGCCTATGGCTTTGATACTTCCGCGCTCAACAGGGTCGGGCAGACAGACAACAAACCCGCGGAAAGCGAAAATTGCTGTTTCGGCTGTTGATTCCTCGCGGTCGGCGCAGGCCGTGATATAATAGAATTCCTTGCCCTGCAGCCCTTTGTTGCGATAACAGCGGTCCATGAGCGTTTTAAGCTGACCGTCGATATTCATGTAATAGACCGGACTCGACAACACTATTATATCGGCCTTCGTCATTTTTTCCACAATCATAGGCGCTTGATCTCCCTCCGTCATAACGGTGTCGGGGTTTACAGAATGTTCCTCATGGAAGAAGTCGATTTTATAGTCATCGAGAAAAATTTTCTCTACCGAGCCGCCGGCCTCGCGTGCACCTCTGACAAATTCATCGCAGAGAAGATCGGTGTTCCCGCCCCGCCGTGGACTTGCAGAGATCACCAGCACCTTTTTCTGAGCTTTATTTATTGTCGAAGTCGCGGAGAAAGGGATGTTATACACGGGCAATCCCTGTGTTTCATCGTTCGCCGTCACGGCCTCTTTGTTTTCAGAACTGTTGCACGAAATGCAAGCGACGGCGAGCGCGCACGATAACATAATGGATGAAATGTGTTTCATATCTATATCTCAATATTTCTCTGATTGGTTGATTGATTCAGCGTTATACGGCAATCCTCGCTGAAGGGGGGGGAAGCGGTCAGTTCACCGTCTGCCGGTATTCGTTTGGAGTCATGCCCGTGACTTTCTTGAAAACGCGGGTCAGATGGTGGGGATATTTGAATCCGAGCTCGTATGCCACCTCGCTCACGTTCATGACCTTTTCGGCAATCAGTTCTTTCGCGCGCCCTATGACATAGAGCTGTATGTATTCCTGCGCCGTCTTGCCAAGCTCTTTCTTTATGAGATCACCGAAGTAATTGGCCGAAAGGCACGCTTCCGACGCACACATCTGCACCGTCGGCAACCCCCTTTCCTTGGCTTTGCCCGATTCGAACCAATCGCTGACAGTTTTCTCAAATCGGCTGAGGATTCCACGGTTGGACACCTCGCGCGTGATGAACTGCCTGTCATAGAAACGGGAACAGTAATTCAGCATAGTCTCTATCGTCGAGGCCACTATCTGCTTCGTGTGCTTGTCTATAGCATGCTCGAGTTCGCCCCCGATTTCATGGAAACAGTTGAGGATTATCTTTTTTTCGCGTTCCGACATGTGGAGCGCCTCGTTCGAATCGTATGAGAAAAAGCTGTAATCTCCCATCCTGCGGGCAAGCGGAGTGCCGTAGAGCAGATCGGGATGAAACATGAGAGCGAGCCCTTTGGGGTTCAGAGTCTCGCCGCCGTCATTGCTCCCGGCGATCTGTCCGGGAGATATGAAAAGCATCGTCCCCTCCTGATAGTCATACTTGCTCCGGCCATACTGGATGGGACCGCAGTCGAGTTCCTTGTAATATACGCAATAGAACCCGAACTCCTTGCGGCAGTGGGGAATGCTTTTAAGTTTCGACAGATCGGTCATGGAGACGAGCGGATGCAGAGTCTCGGCCCCGAGCAGGCGGTTGTACTTTTCGATTGTGTCAAGTCTGATGATATCGGCGTCGGCCATATAACGGATTTTTTTTGCAAATATATCATTTCATGGAATCAAAACCAACATTCTCCGGGCCATATCGGTAAGATTGGTTAATCATTCGGTAAAACATGTTGTCCGCTGGACTACAGAGAAATATCCCTCACTGTTGCCTGACTGTTGGAATCTTTCTGGCAAATCATTAACTTTGCAAATGCCGGTAGTCGTGCCACGCGGCAATTATCTGTAATTAAGGTAAGCCAATCCGTAATTTGATTAATATACATTACGTCGGTTTGCTGTAATTTTGCGAAGTTGAAACAAGTGCAAACATTTTGAATCAAGTTTAAACCAGTTCATTATGCGACAATCAATGTTGAAAAAAACAAGACAGATCCTGGCTGTCATCAGCATCCTGCTCGTTACCGCTCTGTTCCTTGATTTCACGGGAACGGTCCATCGGTTTTTCGGATGGATGGCCAAAATCCAGTTCCTGCCCGCCCTGCTCGCCCTGAACGTCGGGGTGATTCTGGCCCTGGTTCTCCTCACGTTGCTTTTCGGACGCCTTTACTGTTCCGTAATCTGTCCTCTCGGAATAATTCAGGACGGCTTCGGATGGCTTGGCAAGAAAAGGAAAAAGAACCGTTATTCCTATTCGAAAGCTCTCACCCCGCTCCGCTACGTCATGCTGCTGCTTATGGTTGCCGCCATCATAGCGGGCATAGGCGCGTTTGTGGCTCTGCTGGCTCCCTACAGTGCCTACGGCCGTATTGTGCAGAGCCTCCTCTCGCCTCTCTGGCAATGGGGCAACAATCTTCTGGCCCGATGGTCAGAAGCCCGTGGCGACTACATGTTCTACTCGGTCGATGTATGGCTTAAAGGGGGTGTCACCCTCGCTGTCGCCGTTGTCACCCTTGTGGCGCTCGCAGTCCTGTCGTGGCGCAATGGCCGCACCTACTGCAACACCATCTGCCCCGTAGGCACCGTTCTCGGTTTCCTCTCGCGCTATTCGCTCTTCCGTCCTGTCATAGACACAACGAAATGCAACGGTTGCGGTCTCTGCGCGAGGAACTGCAAGGCTTCATGCATCAACAGCAAGGAACACGCCATCGACTATTCCCGTTGTGTAACCTGCTTCGACTGCATCGGCAAATGCACCAAGGGAGCGATCTCCTACCGGCTGAGACCCTCGGCAAAGAAACCGGACGCGTCCCGTGACCCGGAAGAAAAGATCGACGGCAAACGCCGCCAATTCCTCTCTGCCACAGCTGTCATCGCCACGACTGCGGCTATCCACGCCCAGGAAAAGAAAATCGACGGCGGTCTCGCGGTAATTGAAGATAAGAAGATTCCTAAGCGTGTAACCCCCATCGTTCCTCCCGGAGCTCAGGGTCTGCGCCATCTTGCCTCTCACTGCACCGCGTGTCAGCTCTGCGTCTCTGTGTGTCCCAACGGTGTGCTCCGTCCCTCGACCGACGTCGCCACCCTTATGCAGCCAGTCTCCTCCTACGAGCGCGGATACTGTCGCCCAGAGTGTACGCGCTGCTCGGAAGTATGTCCGGCCGGTGCGATTCTCCCGATAACCGCTGCCGACAAATCGGCCATCCAGATCGGCCATGCCGTCTGGGTTAAGGAAAACTGCATTCCGCTGACCGATGGCGTGGAATGCGGAAACTGCGCACGCCATTGCCCTGTCGGAGCCATAACTATGGTATCCTCCGATCCTAAAAACGAGAACGCGCCGAAAATCCCTGCGGTAAACACCGAACGATGCATCGGTTGCGGCGCTTGCGAGAATCTATGTCCCTCGCGGCCGTTCAGCGCCATCTATGTCGAAGGCCATGAACGCCACAGAAATGTCTAACAAAATCCTGAATTCCGACAATATGAAAGATAACATGGACCGCCGCAGTTTCCTCAAACGCCTCGGACTCGGCGCTTCTGTAACGGGCCTCGCGCTGGCGGGATGCAACTCATCAGACAACAAAGTGACAGGCGACAGAACCACATCGGCCGCACCGCCAAAAGGCAAGATGACCTATCGCACGAATCCGAAGACTGGCGAGAAAGTGTCGCTGCTCGGCTACGGGTGTATGCGCTGGCCCACTGTCTCGGGCGACAGCGCGAGAGACAACGGCGACGACGCCATCGATCAGGAAACCGTCAACGATCTCGTGGATACGGCCATCGCCCACGGCGTCAATTATTTCG
>ERZ779851.2450-NODE-2450-length-14109-cov-2.556639_pt1 | contig 14109 bp, 22 predicted proteins | sample MGYA00511094_ERZ779851 | MGnify/ENA primary metagenome ERZ779851 (study PRJEB29588, sample SAMEA2155512) | human gut metagenome | biome: human gut; feature: human-associated habitat; material: faeces | place: Denmark | collected 2008/2010 ...
AAATCGAAAAGGAGATGCAAAATTTCAAATGAAAAATTTGATTTGGAAAAGCGATAAGAATAATAAAAATGGAGGATGCTGGATTTGTAATTTTTGCGGGGCAGTATATGATCGTCCAAAAAATTGGAATCAAATTATTACTTGGTGTATGAAATGTAGAAAGGATTGGAGATAAAATAAAAAAAAGAATTTTGCTTTTAACAATTTTAATCTGTTTTTTTGTTGTCAATGCAATTATGATAAATAACAACTCATTTTCTTCAATTAATTATGAAGAGAAGAAAAATAATTTACATTATGAAAAACTAATTGATAAAATTCAAGAACCAATAATTGAAGAAATAATTTTTTATCCTTTGACAGAAGAAGAACGATATATTGTAGAATGTTTAGTAGCAGGAGAATCGAAAGGCGAAAGCTTAGAAGGCCAAATGGCAGTTGCTCAATGTATTTTAAATGCAACAATTAGAAGTGAAATTTCTATTTCACAAGTTAAATCTGAATATGGGTATCAAGGATGGGATTCAAATCCACAAAATTATCCCACTGTAAGCCAAGCAGTATCTGAAGTTTTTGATAAAGGAAATCTTGTTACAGAAGAATTTATTGTTTGGTTCTATAATCCAGGAGTTGGGCATAGTTCTTTTCATGAAAGCCAAAATTTTGTAATTGAAATTGGTGGACATAGATTTTTTGCTCCGTGGTGATTTAATATGAAAAAATTTTTACTTGGTGGTTCTCCATGTACTTTTTGGAGTAAAATTAAATTAGTTGGAAGAGAAGTAGAAGCTGAAGGCCAAGGGTGGGAATTATTTACAAATTATGCAATAGCAAAAGAAAAATTTAATCCAGATTTTTTCTTTTATGAAAACAATATGTCGGCTTCAAAGGAAATTAAACAGGCCATTTCAACTGTTCTTGGGCAAGATATATTTCCTTGTAATTCAAATCTTGTATCAGCCCAAAATAGAAATAGATTTTATGTATTTAATTGGAACGCAACCTTACCCGAAGACAGAAATATTTACTTAGATGATATTTTAGAATCTAATTACCCTCTAAAAAATGAAGGACATAGTTATACAGTACAAAAAGGGCTTGCCAAAATTATTAATAAGTATAACTATGTACCTCAAAAATTCAATGCCTATAATGCTTCGATTATTACAAACAAATCGCCTACCTTGTCTACGGGTAGCATGGTTACAAGTTCATGTGCCACTTTAATTTTTGTTCCTGCACCAAATGATATGGATGATTACTATATAGTGAAGGATGGCTTTATTTATTTTGAAGATAATGTATACCCTTGCCAGTTTCAAGATGGACAATATTTTATCCGAAAATTAACTATAAATGAGCAAGAGTCCTTACAAACTTTGCCTAAAGATTATACCTCCGGTGTTTCTTATAATCAAAGAAGCAAAGCTATTGGAAATGGGTGGACGGCTGAAGTTGTGATTTATTTACTTAGCCTTGGTTTAAAAGATGTACCAAGAGATGAAGAACTTATTGTATTATCAATGTATGATGGTATTGCTACTGGACGATATTGCTTAGATAGATTAGGTTTTACTAATGTAAAATATATAGCTTATGAGATTGATGAAGCTCCAATTAAGATTGCTATGAAAAACTATCCTGATATTATTCAATGCGGAAATGCTTTTGATTTAAGGAAAGATAATTGGGATTGGAAAAAGCTATTAGGTAGTTAAAGAGGCGAAGCAAAATGTCAATGATTGACTATTTTAAAAACTGGATTTAAGTTTTTGAAGATTATCAAAATGGTATGGGTTGTGATGAATGGATTAAACATAACAAATATTGGCTTGACAATATCTCTACTGACCAAACTATTCAAAAACAGTTATTCTATGAATTTCAAGTAAATGATTGACGACATGGAAGTTGTGGAGGATGTATTTAAAAAACAAAAATTTTCCTCTTGACAAATCTTCAAATCTGTGGTATAATTGGGATATAAGTTTACTGGTGCTTTGCGAAAGGGTAAAGTTAAATGTTTAACCTCCTCAGTGGGAACAAGCCAGCAAATAATTCAACAACAGCGACAGTAAGATAACCGTGCTGTCCAATCTACGAGAGGTCGGTAATCTCTTGGGGATAGAGTTAGAGAGTCGCCCATGAAAACAATACCTGTTAGGAGTGGCTACCTAAGAATTTTGGCTATAAGATATAAGGGAGCCAGGAAAGATAGATTGTTGTTGGATATAAAAATTTTATTTGGGATATTCGTAAGTTTATAAGACTTTCACCTTGCGAGTCCTGAAAAAGTCAAAGTTGTGGGCGTATATACTACAAACCCTCAAAAAAAATAAAAAAACACTTGACAAATTGAAGAAATGTGGTATAATGTATATCGCAGGGTAGAGAAGTTTGGTTATCTCGTTAGCCTCATGAGCTGAAGATCGTTGGTTCAAATCCAATCCCTGCATCCAAAGCGTCTATTGGGGAAGTCGCGCAGATATTATAACAGTTAGGATTAATAATGGTGCTGATGAGTGTTGCTTATGCTTCCGGTAATCGCACTGCCTAACGGCTAAAAGGTTGACCCACAACCTCAAGACTTCGAGCTTGTCATAGTCCAGTTGACTAAAGTAGAATAAGATACTGGGCAGTCTGTAACTTGCTGGTTGGGTGACTTAAAGCAAGGATTGAAGCAACTGGGCAAAAACCCGGTGGTTAAACCAGACAAAGCGGTTGATTGGAGCAGACCGTACAGAAGGGTGATAACCATAGTCCCTTCAAAACAATTCAATATAGCCGAGGTAAGAGGGTTGTGAGGGCGAGTCAGGAGCGGTGCGCAAGGCTGTGTAGGCTATATTGATTTTATATGGGCAGAAAGTCGCATGAGACTGTATGCCTAAATCTATTTCGTTAAACAATATTTCTACCTCAAGCCCATTACTTGTGGTCACAAGTTGGTTGGAATAAAGATGGGCAATAAAAAAATAATACTTGACAAAATGTAAAATTTGTGGTATAATGTAAGAGTAGTTGAGATTAATATGGCCCCATAGTCCAATAGGCAGGAGACAAACGACTCAAAATCGTTACAGTGTGAATTCGAATTTCACTGGGGCTACGGTCGCAGAGGGGCATGACCCGTAAGCGATTACCAAGGAGTATATGTTTGACCTATACTTACGACCTCCTAATTAAAGTCGTAGAGTGTATAGAGGTTAGTAGATTTCCAAAAATCGGGTGAAGAGAACAGTAGAAACTCTCAACAATCGCCGCTGACTTTAGATCAAATGCGGATGAAGGAAGTTAAGGAAACCGTTGCTCAATTCGTAAAGTATGAACGGAATCAAAACATTTAACAATCAAGAAAGGTTGTGATATAATGTATAATTGAAAGGAGGAAGCGAAATGTGTGACATTGATGATCTAATTTTTAGTGAAGATTATAAAATCCATAGCGAGAAGTAAATAAGAGGCTTCGGCCTCTGATATCCCGGTATAGTGTAAAGAGCACCGTCGGTCTTATAAACCGAAGAGCACCAGATTAGTGCCGTGTGTGTGGGGCAGTACCACCTACCGGGACCAAGGCACAAAGCCTACTTAATTAAAATATTAAAGGAGAAAATAAAGATGCTAAATAAGGCCGAGTTTGTAACGGTACTAGCCGAGCGTTGCGAACTAACAAAAAAGGATGCAACTGAAATGTATGAAAATGTATTTGGTGTTCTTGCGGAGGTTGTATCTGAAGGAAATGAAGTATCTATTCCAAATTTTGGAAGAATTAAGATTGTTGATCATGCAGAAAGAAATGCTCACAACCCCAAAACTGGCGAATCTGTTGTAGTTCCAGCAAAGAAGATTCCAAAGTTCCAATTTAGTAAAAATATGAAGGAAGCAGTAGCTTCTCTATAAGGTTGCTCTAGGGGATGAGCCTTAATCATCCCAATTCAAAAGGCGAGACGCTGCCTTAAAGTGCGGATTTAAATTAAGAGGCTTTAGACAAGGCTAACGGTTTTCCTTAATAAACCGATGCCTATATATGGGATAGTAGTTTAATGGCCAGAACATCGGCCTTCCAAGCCGAGAATGGGGTTTCGATTACCCTCTATCCCTCCACGGGCAAAAAGCCCAATCCACATATGAGGTTGCTCCCTCTTCATATCGAATCGCGGTTAGTAAATTTTTATTAACCGCGATTCATTTTTATCTTGATTATTGTTGTATTTTGTGACATAATCAAAATATAAAACAAATAAAGGAGACAAAGAAAAATGAAAAAGATTATCGGTTGTATTTTAGTGATTGCTTGTTTGATTATTACGGTCTACGGCTCATATTTAGAATACAACAAATATAAAGACGAAATGCAAGAACCTGTTCTCATTGAAACATATGAGATTGAAGTGGTTGATGCAGAGCCTAACACTATTAAAATTCTTGATGATTATGTTGAACCTGTAGAAGTAAAAGAAGAAGTTGAAGTTGATCCTTATAGATATTCACCTGTTGAGATGACTTACAAAACTTCTGCCAAGACATATATGGACTATCGCGCCATTACCGACACATCATCTGCTCAATATCAATTTATTCATTCTGATGAGATCATGATTTGTGAAGATGGATTTCTTCGTGATGATGAAGGATTTATCGGTGTAGCCATGGGTAGTTACTTCGGCCCAATTGGTAGTCGCTATATTTGTCATTTAGATACTGACAAGGATATCAAGGTTGTTAAGGTTGAAGCCAAGGACACCAGCCATACATTTGATGATTTCTGTGGTAGTACAGCATATGATATTATTGAATTTGTAATCGACACAAAGGCATTGTGGATGCAACAAAATAAATGGGATAATGACTATATCTTTAGTGGCAACTTTAATAACTACTCTGAATTCAATGGTAAGATTGTGGCTATCGATATGGTAATTGAAGATTAGGTCTTGACATTTTGATTCTTTTATGGTATAATTGGGATAGAATAAAGGGAAGGAAGATATAATTATGAACACTAATTATACTGCGTATCTTCAGTCTAAGTCTAGTTCTCCTTTGACTATTGCCAATTATACCAAATATATTAACATGGCTTTGGATTATATCGGTAAGCCCGAATCTGAAATTACCTATATGGATCTGGTTAATTGGAAAAACACATTCACCAATCTTAAACCCAACAGCCAGAACATCCGTATCTCAGCCATTAAAAATTATTTTGCATTCTTGAAGAAGTCTAAGGTCATTGAAGAAAATCCTGCTGATGGACTTGAAAAACAGAAAATTCGAGATTGTGATGTGAAACAAAAGCCTTATATTGAAGCTCACTATCTTCGTGATATGGTTGATAATGCTCGTACCATTAGAGATAAGGCTATAATTCTTTTGTTTGCTACTACAGGTCTTCGAGTTAGTGAACTTACAAACCTTACTGTCGAACAGTATATGAATTTAGATGGGCTTGATGGTCGTGAATTGGCGATTGTTGGTAAGGGCAACAAAGTTCGTAGAGTTTATATAAATGATGAAGTTAAAGAAATGATTGATAATTATTTGAATACTCGCCCTAAAAGTAATTATAACAATCTGTTTCTTAGTTATTATGGTGGGCCTATTCACAGTAATAACCTTAGTCAAACATTAAAGAATGTTGCTAAGAAGGCTGGTTATCCTATGTGGAAAGATATTTGTAACCATGCTCTTCGCTCTGCTTTTGCTACAACTAAGGCCGAACAAGGTACTCCGTTGACTACTATTCAGGCCTCTATGGGACATAGTAAACTTGAAACAACTTTGATTTATATTAAGCGCAATCAAAACGCTATTAATAGTGCTATGAAAAATATGGCATTTTGAGATAAATATTAAAATTTAAAAGGAGATATATTTATGAATTATGATTATACTGTAAAGACATGGGTAAATGGAGAATGTGTATATGATTCCACTAAAGGTGGATGGCAAAAGTATAAGACTACAAATATTAACAAAGCTCCAAAATCTATCAAGGGAGATTATGATCTTTCTATCCATGGTAATAAGATTGTACTGGTAGATAATAGCGATGGAACAACAATTGAAACAAAGTGTCATCCAGACGATAAATTTGATATTGGTCTTGGAGTAAAGGAAGCTTTTAATAAGCTAGATGAAAAAAGAAAAGAACTTGAAAAGGCCAAAGAAGAAGAAAATAAAATCAATGTTGGCGATCTGGTAGAAATTATTAATATTGGAAAGAATTATGCTACCTATTATCAATGGATTCCATCTAAAGAATTTAACTTAATTAAGCAATTTGAATATGGCGGGAGACCACATAGTAAAATGTGTAAGGTTTTGTATCTTGGGAAGCATCTTAGAGATAATGTAAATTTAGCCTATGTTCAAGATACAGAAGGTATGTGTCATACAATGAATGTTACAGGACTTAAAAAGGTAAAGTAATTATGGAAAATAATTGTGCCAATATGTATCCAGAAATTTTAGAAGCAATTCATTTAATATATGAAGATATTCCAGAAATAGAAGTAGATTGCCTCTTATATCTGTCTAAATTAAGACATAATACAAATAAAGTAGAACAGTTAGCAAATGAAGCAGAGATTCGATTAGAAAAAATGGGAAAGTGCCCTATTTGCGGAGAAGATTTTCAAGTTTTTAAATATAAAGAGCCTCATCCTGAGCTTGATGGATGCCCTATGGAAAATATGGTAGAGTTATATTGCCCAAATTGTGATATTGGAGCTGATAGTATTTGACAAAAGCACAAAGAGAAAAAACAGAACGATTGTTATTAAAACAAATGCTTGACACTAACCCGAAACTAAAGAAATTTATTGATGCTTTAATTGATAAACCTAACGTAGAGACTAAAGATATCGTTCAACCAATTATTGAAGAAGAGTTAAAAAAAGTAAGATTGATTGGAATCCAAATCGGATTGCAAACAGCATTTATTCAAGCCTATGAGAAGATTAAAGATATGCAAAGCGTAAATGAGGTCAAGGATTGCTTGAGAAATGAAGCAGATACAATAAGAAAGAGAATGGGTTTGAAGTACGCATTTGATGAAAATGGAAATTTGATTGTTGATGGAGAAGAGAGCGAGAACTAAATACAACTTCAAAGGGGCTGGGCAACTAGCCCCTTATTTTTATCTTGACATTTGAGTTGAGTTGTGGTATAATTGGGGTAGAAAAGTTTGAGGAGATTAAGCTATGAGTAACTTATATAATATTGATATTCAACAATTAAGCGATAATTCTTTATATTTTATTAAAACTGCGTACAATAGAGATGATACAGAAAAAATTATTAATTATTTTAATAGCAATGCTGATTTAGTTGGATTAAAGACGAGATTTATATGGCTTCCAGAAGGGATTGAGTTAAAGCAAGTTATTATAAAAGGAGATTGCGTAAAATGAAATTTATTATTGAATGTGAAATGAAAGATAGATGGGTTCCATATTTTGTCTCTATGTTAAAACGAATGGAGAAGAATGGACAACAAGGTCATAGTGAATGTGTTGCTTTTTTAAGTGATGGCGATGGAGATTTTAGGCCAACTTTTCTTGTAAAGTGTGGCACAAAAATTGAAGATAATAAAGAATATATGGTTAAACAAAAAATTGTAAAACTATATGATGCGGGGTGATACCTAATGCCCCAATGTTACATCTGTGGTGCTGAAATTCCTCGTGGCAAAAAATATAAAGGCGACCGCTATAAATCTATCCCTGTTTGTTCTGAAGCCTGTTACAACACTCTACTCGAGCAAAAGGCAAACACGACAAAAGCAGAGTCATATCCAAATTACAGCAAACCAACTGATTACATCAAAACCCAATGGGGTGGCAGTGAGAATGTAAACTGGATGTTGACTCATAAGCAAATCAAGCACTTAGTTGAAAAGCAATCTATGTCATGTAATGAAATTCGCATGGTGTTGAAGTACGCCATTGAGATTGAAGGTGAGTGCGTTGATTTGGAGTATGGAATTGGGCAATTTCTACCAAAATTTATAGAGCCTTGCATGAAGTTTGTTGAACAGATTAACAGAGCTAAAGAATTGGCTGAAGATATGGAAGATGAGGAAATTGTGGTTAGGAAAGTAAGTAGGCAAGTGAAGAAAGTGAAAGAGGAGGAGTGGGATTGAATGGATTCACAATAGAAAAAGCGCAACAATTATTAGATGAAAGAAATGGTCAATTTGAATTGTTAAATTTTGATGGGGTAAGAAGTAAAAACAAAACAAAATGTAGAAAATGTGGTTACGTTTGGAATGTAAGTACAGACAGTTTATATAGAAATAATACTAGAACCAATGGCTGTCCAAATTGTTTAAAAATTGATTTTGAAGAAAAACGTAAAGCGATAGAAAGAGAACGACTAAAGAGGCAAGAAGACAAACCAATAAATAAAAGAAATAAAAGGTTACTAAATGCCTACAAAACCAAAGAGTTAAATTTCTTTTATTTTTTAGGACTTTTGTTTTCTAATGGTTCTTTTGATTTAAATAAAAGTAGAATTGTTTTAGCCCAAAATGAAAAAAATAATGAAATTCTTTTTCAATTACAAGAAATATACGGGACAAAAGTTTATTGTTATGGAAATGGAGTTTATTATATTGACTTTGTAGCGAAAGAATTATTTAAAGAAATAATTGAAAAATATGGTATAACAAATAATAAAACATATGTGCCATGTGATTTAAGCTCCTTATCTGGAAAAGAATTAATAGCTTTTATTATTGGTTTTATAGACGGTGATGGCAGTATTGGTCGTAGAACAGATAGTAAAAACCCTAAAATTGTTATAAAATTACACAAAAGTTGGGAAAATAATTTAAATTTTATGTCCAAGAAATTATATAATTACTTTGACATAAGTTATTTTCCAAAAAGCGTTATGGTTAAAAAGAATAGAAATAGTAGTGTTGAATATGCCACTGTGACATGGGGAAACTCAAAGATAATTGCAGGATTATATGACTTTATTTTAGAAAACAACTTAATTCATCTAAAAAGAAAATGGGAAAAACTGAAGGAGAGTGATGTAAATGAGTCGTAAATTCTATATTAGCGACTTACATTAGGCACTTCGGGCACAAAAATATTTTATCATTCGACAATCGCCCATTCTTTACCCTGACAGAAATGGAGCGAAACATCATCTCAAATTGGAACAACCGTGTAGAAAAGAGTGATGAAGTCTACATCCTTGGCGATATGTTCTGGTATAATGAAGAAGCTCCAAGAATCTTGTCTGAACTTAAAGGCCGCAAGTATCTAATCCTTGGCAATCATGATAGGGTTAATGCTGAAATGGCAAAGCATTTTGTATGGTGTGATAAGCGACTTGAAGTAATCAAAGATGAAGGGCAGAAGGTTGTGTTATGTCACTTCCCTATCGCTCATTGGGATGGTCAAATGCATACGCCTCAGACCATTCATCTATATGGGCATATTCATCAAGGACGAGATGCAAGACCGTTTGAGAAATATGGTAAGATGTGGGAACAGGAAATGGGCATGACATTCAAAGCGGCTAATGTTGGGTGTATGATGCCATATATGGATTATACACCAAAGACTTTAGAAGAAATTAAGAAAGCGAAAGGATGGGAATGAATTAAATGCAATCTAAACAAAATCCCCTATCATACCTAGCAGTAGCTGGTGGAACTTTACTATTTTATATGTGTGCTATTCCTATTGCAGACGCTCTATCCACTTGGATACAAACAGCCATTGGAGCTAAAGTTTCTAAGCTTCAATACACTATTGCTCAAGATCAAGAAGAAACTGCTGATATTGCTGATAGAGTTAATGGCACTGGCCCTGTTCAAGCTATTGGATTCCATGTAGCACCAAATGAATATGAGGTAGAATATGAAGAGAATTAAAAGTTTATCTGAATCGCCTTGTTATCAATGTCATTGTGAATGGGGATGTGACGAAAAAATTAAAAGAAGCCCAGTCTTATCTCAAATTAGAGATGAAATTTTTATTAATTCTGATTTTGATTATCATGATTGCGGGATTTGGATTGCGTTGAATGCACCCGAAATGATTGAGGTAGATGATGAGTAAAGGAACATCACGACCATACATCCATTTTGTAGGGAATAATGCAGTTGATGTTACTGGAAGTTGTACTATTCTTCGGTTTAATAACATCAAGCTAGCTGTAGACATGGGCTTGATACAAACCAATAACATCGTAGCTGATTATCGTACTAACCGAGACATGATGAAGCGTATCAAGCCCAAGACTATACACGGCGTTGTGGTAACTCATAATCACAGTGACCATTTTGCCAATTTGTTGTCCGCAGTTCACATGGGTATGAACGCCTACATCTATGTACCTCAAGGTTCTTTGCCCATCATGCGCATCATGCTTGAAGATTGTGTTAAAATTATGGAGTCGGACTCAACCAAACTTCAAAATAAACATGGCATCAAAGCACCACCTCTTGCGACAATGGAAGATGTTGATAAGGTTATGAACTGGTGTGTTGAGGTTCCATTCAACAAGCCATACGAGATTGTAGGCGGCGCTAAACTAACTTATTATGATGCTGGACACATCATCAACAGTGCCCAATGTGTCATTGAGATTCAACAAGGATACACCACCAAACGCATTGGATTTACAGGAGATATTTGCAATGAACCAAAGAGCAAGTCTGTGCGACCTTTGCAACCATTGCCTCGTGTCGATGCACTTGTATCTGAGTGTACTTACTCAGACCCTACACGATGTTACTCCATGAAGAAAGACCGATGGTATGATGAACAAATGATACTTACGGCGATTAACCAATACCATCGTATCTTGATTCCAACATTTGCCCAACAACGACTTGAGGACATTCTTGAAGTGTTAGCAAAGCTTGGAGTGACTAAGCGGGTGTATGTGGATACTCCATTGGGTGAGAAGATATATAGGTCGTGGCCTGAGCCATTGGATTATGAAGATAAATTGAATTTGAAGTTTGTTAAATCTTGGAAAGAAAGTCAAGCCTTACAAGTATCTAATGAGCCTTGTATCTTGGTGGCATCGAGTGGCATGCTCACAGCGGGAAGGGCGATATGTCATCTTAAGCACTTGCTTCCAAGTCCCAATAATGCCGTGTTGTTTATTGGATATAGCGCCGAGAATACAACAGCTACGGAAATCAAGCAAGGCAATAAGTTAATTAAGGTCGATGGCGAAGTTGTGGAGAACAGGGCGCAAATATATAGCCTGAACAGTTTTTCATCACACAGCAACTATAATCAACTAATGAAATATCTAATGGAACTGGACTATTACAAGGTATGTTTAGTTCATTCGGCTTATGAACCCAAAGTCTCTTTCGCTAACACTCTACAAAACAACCTAATTGCCCAAGGTAAATCAAGCCGTGTGATTGCAGTAAACGCAGATAGTAAAATTTATTTTTAATTAAACACTTGACAATTTCCCTTCTTTGTGGTATAATGTAGATGCTTCAAAGGAGGGATTTGTTTTATGTTTAACGTTGGTGATATTATTTGTAAAGATGAAACAAGCGTACCTTATACAGTAGAAGATATTGATGTTGTTTCTGGCCCAATGCCTAAATACAAGCTAATCGAGGGCAATTTCAAGTTCTGGGATTATTGTATTGGCTGGAAAAAGTTGGTCACGCCCGATGAAGCTTTGAGATATGGAGAAGTGTTGACAGACGATGATTCATGCTATGAAATTAAAAAACATGTAACTGTGTGCCATATTTGTAAAAGAATCCGAACCATCTCATATGACAATCGAATCTTTTATCACAAGATGGTAAATGGGGAAGTTGTTGAGTTTAAGGAGTTGACGGTATGAAATATAAATATTGTGAAACTGAAAGAGATGCTATATTTGTTATTAAAGGAAAAACAGATATGTTAGATACGCTTACTGATATGATGGTTAGTGGAATGTCTTTTAAAGAAGCTGCTAAAATTGCCTTAAAAGAATTAAAACAAGAAACTATTTTATTAGAAAATTATTTTGACAACCAAACCAGTCATTGAAGCGGCAAAAGAAGAAGGTGTTTCAGTAGCAGATGTAATTAAACTTATTGAGTATTGTGGTGATTGATTATGTTTTTTAACTTTGGCTTCTTTGAACCCCTAACCGTAACCCTAGAGCAATACATAGGCAATGCTCTAGTCCATTCACAACAACTATCAGCCCCACCTGAAATCCTACAAGACCAATTTATGAAACTTGTTCAACAGGTCGCAAGTCAATCTCAACCCATGAAAATTAGGATGGTTAGATGGGAAGATGTGTGGGATAAGTTTGATGGAAAATGGAAGAAGTTAAAACTAGATATAGAATTTAAGAATTGGAAGGATGATATATAATGAAATATGAACTAAACTTATGTATTGGTTTATTTTCTACCGCTCTTGGCATATTTGATTGCATTAGAGCCATTGATAGCAAGATAATCATCAGTGAACCACATCTAATTTTAGGCATTATCTTAATTGCAGTGGGCATGTGCAATCTTGGAGCCTTCATTGGAGGCAATAAATAATGGTATACCTAGACCACGCCTCCACTTCCTACCCAACTAAATACTTTGCCAAAGATTATTATGTCCCTGGCAATCCAAATTCCAGTCATGTCATGGGTCTACAAGCAAATCAAGCCTTGAATGAAGCACGACAAAGAATTATGAATTGTCTTGGTGTGAAGAGTGGAAAGGGGTTAGTAGGTGGAACCGCAAGCCAGTTGGTTGATAACTTGATGGCAAGAATTGACAAAAATATCATTAGTGTAAGCGAGTACGAACACGATTGTTTATATAAATATGGTAGACATAAATTTAATTATCTTAATTTTTTACAAGTATATATTAAAAAGCCAGAGCCTAAACAAAAGATTATTTGTTGGATGATGACCAATAATGTTACAGGCGCAATCTTTCCAGTTGAACAAATTGGTAAGATGTGTCGTGATGCGGGGGCATATTATATTATGGATGCAGTTGCCGCTATTGGTCATTATCCTATCAGTAACAACCTTGAATCTTTTTGTGACTGTCTTATCACTTCAGCACACAAATATGGTGGACCGCAAGGTGTAGGTTGTATGTGGGTGTCTGATAGATTTGCTAAGTTTCTTGAATTGTCAGATGATTCGCATGAGGAATACGGTCTAATCCATGGGACTCCTAATGTATCAGCCGCAGTTGCTATGAGTTATGCTATGGAATATGCTGTTGAGAAAGCATGGGTTATGGAAGCAAAGACACAAAATTTGGTATTTCATCTTCAAAGAATGTTAGACAATAGCAATATTGAATGCCATGTAGTTTGTAATGACCAACCAAAAACTTACGCCATCAATGCATTATATCTACCCAACATCAACTCCGATGCTTTAGTCCAATATCTATCTTCTAAATCTATCTATATCAGCCCAGGACATTCTGCTTGTGCAGATAACGATGCTGTTGAAGCAAGTCGTGTTTTAGAAGCTTTTGATTTAACCAAAGAAGAAGCAAGCCAAACTGTAAGGATTAGTTTTGGTGAATCAACCTCGCAAGAAGATATTGATGCTTTAGTTCAAGGCATCGTAGAGTTCAAAAATTTATTTATTTAAGGAGGAATAATCATGCCCCAAATCATCAGTCCACCTGAAAATAAATCAATTGAAAAGCGCCCCATCATCACAACTTGTCCTCACTGCAACTATACAATCTCATATACAGAAGATGAAGTTGAGCGTGTAACTAATGATGGTAATGGAATTTTATGCCCTAATTGTGACGAGATTATAGTGACTGAACACATTGAGCCATTCACTTTTCCTAATACATTTTGTTATTATGGAGAAAAAGATGGTGCTATACCTTTAACAAATGAACAGGTTCAAAAATATGTAAATATTGTTAAGCATGCTTTACAGCAAGAAACACAAGTTGGAGAGTATACATCTGCTGGAAGTGGTAATACTATGGTATTTGGATTTAAATTTGAAGATGAAGATTTAATTTATGTAACTAAAAATTATTGGGTAGACAGTATTTTTAAAGAAAATTAATTTTGTTCATAATTTATTATCATAAAATTTACAATTTATATATTGACA
>ERZ779851.2466-NODE-2466-length-14043-cov-7.405347_pt1 | contig 14043 bp, 11 predicted proteins | sample MGYA00511094_ERZ779851 | MGnify/ENA primary metagenome ERZ779851 (study PRJEB29588, sample SAMEA2155512) | human gut metagenome | biome: human gut; feature: human-associated habitat; material: faeces | place: Denmark | collected 2008/2010 ...
GGCTTTGCCTCTCAGCTAAAATTGTAGCATTTTATTCAGGTGCTGACAACGGCTCTGCGGTGGCTGTTCATCTATGCACTTTTGGAGCCCTTTTTCTGCATTTCTATTTTGCCATAAACACGATATAGGCATAGTCCACATCTTTGCGGACGCCGTCCACATAATCCAGCACCAGTTTTGCATTCTTTACCGCGTATTCTGCGGAAAAATACTTCCTGGTTTCCTCCAGCTTCAAATGACTAAACTGCCAAATCGTTCATTTGTATTATATTGCACTAACTCATTGGTTGTCAAGAGCGGAATTCAAAAAAGTTGTTGAAAAAGTCAGGGCATAGTGATATAATGAGAAAGTAAACTACGGATATCCGCATATAAAAAGCGTCCGCTGCGATGATATCTTCATATCGGAACAAACCAGATGAATGAATAATTTTAAGGTGAAAAATGAACATTGAGTACATCCATGAACCAACCGACCTGCAGTGCGGTCAGGCAGTCCTTGCAATGCTGCTCGGGACGACTGCCGAATACATATGCGAATATCTCGGCAACGACCGCGAAACTGACCTCCGCGAAATGAAGCGCGTACTGACTGAACACGGCATAAAATTTTCGCCCGAGCGTAAGCAGGCGCAGGCTGCCTGCGACCTCCCCGGGTGTGCGATACTCAGCCTTGAGACCCCGCGCTGCTGGCACTGGGCGCTGTATGCGGACGGCGTTTTTTACGACCCCGAGCATGGAATACTAAGCGATTTTCCGCAGTCTGCACGAAAGTTCTACTGGGAGGTATTTCTTGAAAAACAAACAGCTCACAGTTTATGATCTGTGCGCAGAAGATTTCAGAATAGCACCCTGTCAAGCTTTTCCCTGATGATTTCTGGACCGATGAAAACGCATTGCTGCTCCCCTGTCGGCTTTTCAACGCCGGTAATGCTGTACATTCCCTCGGCAAGATCAAATCGCACAGGCTCTCCACCGCAGAGTATCTCGCCCTTGGCGCGGACGATATTCCCGTAATACCCCCAGAGAAGCCCCCGGAGCAGCTCCACAAGTTCAGCAATATTGTGAACACCCTTTCCTTTTATCGTGTGTTCCTCTAACCGCTCAGGACGCATTTTTATTGGAACCCGCGCTGCAGGAACGTGTTCTGAACCGAACAGCCCGTTCCACCATTCATCAGTTTTTTGAGTGTAATGCTCTGAGATTATCTCTGCGTACGGGTTTATTTCGTGTATCTCATTACAGAGCGATCCGATTTGCTCAAGTTCTGCGTTTTCTGTTTTTGAGAGAACCACCACCGGTGCGTTTCGTATCTGGTCGCAGTATATTGCGCTGTTCGCTCCTGCGATAAATCCGGCAGGGGACACTATAGTTATCGGCTTTGCGAGGGAAATGACGCCATAGCACAGCTTTCGCAGAGAATTGATCACGGAGCCAAGCTCGGCAGCGCCGGTCGGCTCTATGACAAGGTACTCCGGATCGACCGTTGCGGAAACCGTAAGCACGGAATTCACAAAGCTGTCCTTCATGGTGCAGCATACGCAGCCTTCCATGAACTCAAGCACTTCTATGCCGCTTCCGGAAACCGCATTGGAATCCAATGCAGCACTGCCGAATTCGTTTTCCATGACAACAATATTCTTTCCGGTACGTCTGATGAGTTCCTTGATAAATGTTGTTTTTCCCGCTCCGAGGAACCCAGAAATGACAAGTATTTTCACGTTCTCTCCTTTAGATATACTTTAAGCCGGGAATTACTCCCGGCTTAAAGCTGAAGGTACATCTATTGAAAAAGTCCGTCAGTCTGCGAACTTTACAACAGGCTTGATAAGATCTGCGGGCTTGTCTTTCATGATCTGGAGCGCCTCCGGAACATGGTCCCAGCCCTCGTAAATGTGCGTGGACAGCAGGCTGACGTCAAGTCTGCCGGAAGATACCAGGGCGCCGAGTTTTTCCATTCTCAGACGTCCACCAGGCATAAGACCGCCGTTTATCTGCTTGTGACCCATGCCTACACCCCACTCAACACGCGGAATATTGATATAGGTACCGCTGCCGAGGTAATTTACGCTGCCGATCTTTCCACCGGGCTTGAGTGACTTGACTGCGGATTCAAACGTATCAACAGTACCACCGGCGATTATGACCTTATCGACACCTTTGCCGTGAGTCATTTCGAGAACCTGTTCCTCAATGGTGCCGTCCTTGTAGCTGACGAATTCAGTTGCGCCGTATTTCTTTGCGGCTGCGACGCAGTTGGGTCGTGTGCCGACTGCGATTATCCTGGAAGCGCCGCGGAGATTAGCGCCTGCAACGGACATAAGGCCTACCGGGCCGATACCGATTACAAGCACCTCGTCGCCGAATTGAACATCGGCCAGTTCCACGCCGTGAAATCCAGTGGGAACCATGTCGGACAGCATGCAGGCGTCCACAACGTTTATGGATTCAGGCAGAAGCGCGAGGTTTCCGTCTGCGTCGTTCACATGAAAGTATTCAGAGAAAACGCCGTCCTTGAAATTTGAGAACTTCCAGCCTGCAAGCATTCCACCGGAGTGCATTGCGTATCCTGCCTGCGCTTCAAGCGAGTTCCAGTCAGGGGTTATAGCAGGGACGAGAACGCGGTCGCCGGGCTTGAAATCCTTGACGAGAGAGCCGACCTCGACAACTTCAGCACAGCATTCATGACCGAGTATCATGTTGTGCCTGTCGCCTACGGCGCCCTCCCAGACGGTGTGAACGTCAGAGGTGCAGATGGCGATCGCCAGCGGCTTGCATATTGCGTCCAGCGGTCCACAGACGGGGACGTCCTTTTCAACCCAGCCTACCTCGCCGATTTTGAGCATTGCGTAACCTTTCATGTGCAAACTTCCTTTCGAAAACGTATTCACAAGTAACCTTTAAGCTACGTCTTGATTATATACCTTTTTATAATGTTTGTCAACAGGGAGTTCGCAATATCAGACGAATTCGTTAATATTCGCCAAGAAGAAGCTTCGCAGAATGTACACTTTCGCCAAATCTGCAGCAACCTGCACGATACATGCTGTATGCTGTTTCAATATCCTTTATACCACCGGCTGCCTTGATTTTTATGTTGCCACTTACAGAAGCCTTCATAAGCTGGATATGGCGCAGTTCCGTCGGTTGACTGTGCCAGCCGGTGCCGCTCTTGACGAATGCCGCTCCTGACTGCTCGGACAGTTCACAGCCACGTTTTATCTGAGTGTCAGTCAGGTTGTTCACTTCAAGAATGACCTTTAAAGGAACCTTTCCGCAAAGCCGGGTGAGTGCGCTGATTTCTTCGATTATGAGTTCCTCTCTTCCGGATTTGAGCCACGACTGATTTATCACCATATCAAGTTCACCGCAGCCGTATTTCAGCAGGCGTTCCGCAATGAACAGCTTTGTGTCTGTTTCCTCGCAGCCTGAGGGAAACCCCACCACGCCGCCGACTGTGATCCCGGTGCCATCCATCATGGAACAGAGAAGTTCCGTATTTGCCGGCATTGCGAATACCGCTGCGCAGTTCAGCCGTACTGCCATCTCCGCCATCTCTCCGAGTTCCTCTGCGGTGTTGTCCGCTCTCACGCAGCTAAGGTCGATCATTTCCGGCAGCTGCTTCCGGAATCCATCAATGTTCATATCCAGCCTCCGAACATATTCTAAACATCACTTGTTTCTTCCCTCAGTTGTTATCTTCACCTTATATTTGTTTGCCAGCACGCGAACTTTATCCACACAAAGCGGAGTTTTATCCCTGCCGTAGCAAATGCGTTCCACGATAAGAATAGGCGAGCCGGTCGGAACGTCCAGTATCTGTGCTTCAGAAAAATCGCAGGCTGCTGCAAAAATCGTATCGCTGGTGCTGCATATCTCAAAGCCGTATTTTTCTTCAAGAAAACTGTACAGCCCGACAAAATCCGAGGAATTATCCAGACCCGGCACCAGCCGTTCCGGAATATGGTTGACCATAATGCAAACAGGCACACCGTCGGCAGTCTGGACGCGCTGCACACGCACTACGTTTTCTCCCGGAGCGAGACCAAGCTGCGAAGCGATCTCCTCGGGCGGCTGAATTCTGTCTATGTAGCGGCTTTTGGTTTCGACCTTGTAGCCACGCTTCCGGAGCGATTCTGTAACGCTGGTGACGCCGTTGAAGCTCTGCGGGGTCTTGCTGTCAAGCACCATCGTGCCGCGCCCCTGCTTTATCTCCACAAGCTGTTCGTCCGCAAGAAGCTTCATCGCCTTACGGACCGTAGTGCGGCTTACTCCGAAAAGCTGTTCAAGTTCCGGTTCTGTCGGAATAAAACTGCCGGAGGAATACGAACCTCTTTCGATGTCGGCTTTTATTTTTTTGTATAATTGTCTGTATGCAGGCTGATTCATTACATCATTCCTTTCTCTTTGGTCATACATTGATTATACCACAAATTTGTTTGTTATTCAAGTGAATAATCCCGTAAACGTGGTCATATCGCCGCCAATGGTCGGGATTTCTCTGTCCGCAAAGTCGATATCTGCACCGATGGCATAGTTTCCCAACCACATATCGGGCGTCTGCATTACGCTTCACGATATCGTCCGCGGTTTCAATGAGAGTATAGATCCGACGTGTATTATATGCCGCCGCTTCTGAAGCGATACCTTTACCTCAGCCGTCGGCGCTTGCTTACTCAAAAGTTCCTGCGGAATATCATGTCGGACAGCCCCGCTTCCGGACTTAGACCCGGTAAGGGAATACGGGACGAGCTGCTTGCAGTCCCGGAGGACGACAAAGAATTCCAGCAGACAGACTACCGAATTTATTATTGTGGAAATCCGCTCAGAGGTACTGTCCGGTAATGCTGTTTTCATTGCTCTTTATTTCCTGCGGGGTTCCGGTCGCAACGATCGTCCCTCCGCTTTCACCGCCACCGGGTCCCATGTCGATAACATAGTCCGCATTGCGGATAACATCAAGGTCGTGCTCAATGACAACTACGGTCGCGCCGTTGCTTATCAGCGCCTCAAAAACGCCGAGAAGCACCTGCACGTCCAGTGGGTGCAGCCCGATAGACGGCTCGTCAAAAATGAACACGGAATCCGTCTGCGTTTTGCCGATCTCACTCGCAAGCTTCAGGCGCTGCGCTTCGCCACCGGAAAGGCTGGGAGTTTCCTCACCGAGAGTGAGATATCCAAGTCCCAGCTGACGGAGAATGTTCAGCTTCTGACTGACGGTTTTCATTTCCTTGCAGAACTCTATCGCGGAATTTATATCCATATCCATAAGTTCCGGCAGCGAAGCGGACTGTCCGACCTTATTCGTCAACTTCACATCACGGGCGTCCCTTGCGTACCGGGAGCCACGGCAGTCAGGACAGGGAATATTGACATCAGGCAGGAACTGCACGTCAAGGCTGACTACTCCTGTGCCGTCGCAGCCGGGGCAGCGCAGGGAGCCGGTGTTATAAGAAAAATCGCTTGCTTTATAGCCCTTTACCTTTGCGTCCGCTGTTTTTGCATACATCTTGCGCATTTCATCATGTACGCCTGCATAAGTAGCCACGGTGGAGCGAACGTTTATCCCGATGGGCGTGGCGTCGATGAGCTTGATATGTTGTATTCCCTCCGCAGTAATACCCCGGATATGAGCCGGAAGCGCCCTGCCCTCGATTTTCGCTCCCAATGCCGGGACAAGGCTTTCAAGCACCATAGTTGTCTTTCCGGAACCGGAAACGCCCGTGACGACCGTCAGCCGCCCTTTAGGAAAGCTCACATCGAGCGGTTTCACGGTATGTATCCGCGCGGTGGAAAGCTGGATAGCGCCGTAAGAAAACAACTCCTGCGCTGACGTATGCGAACGCTTTGTTTCTGCCCTTCCGGAAAGAAACGGTCCTATCCGGGAGGAAGGATTATCTATAATTGTCGGTATCGTTCCTTCCGCAATGACGTAGCCGCCCTTTGCACCGGATTCCGGACCCATTTCAACTATCCAGTCGGCATCTTTCAGTATCTGAGTATCGTGGTCAACTAAAATTACGGAATTTCCATCCGCAACAAGGTCATGCATAACTCCGGTAAGTCCCACGATGTTAGAGGGGTGCAGACCGATGGACGGCTCATCCAGCACATAAAGCACCCCCGTAGTGCGGTTGCGGACGGCACGGGCAAGCTGCATTCTCTGGCGCTCTCCGGTAGACAGTGTAGCAGCAGAGCGGTCGAGGGTCAGATAGCCCAGACCTAAGTCCATAAGCCGTTTTGCCGTGCTCTCAAATGATTCGCAGATACTCTCTGCCATCGGACGCATTTCGTCAGGCAGGCTTTCCGGAACTCCGCGAACCCAGTCCACCAATTCGGATAGAGTCATTGTGCAGGCTTCGTCCAGCGATATTCCGCGAAGCTTCGGTGCGCGTGCAGCAGCTGACAGCCGCGTTCCGTGGCACTCAGGACAGATATCCTCCTTCAGGAATTTTTCCACACGCTTCATGCCCTTTTCGTCCTTGACCTTGGAAAGAGCGTTTTCCACGGTGTAAACTGCGTTATAGTAGGTAAAATCCAGCTCCCCAGCCTGATTGGAGTTCTTGGCGTGGTAAAAGATACGCTTTTTCTCGGCAGAACCATGGTAGACGATTTCCTTTTCCCGCTCGGTCAGTTCCCGGAATGGAACATCAGTGCGCACACCCATTTCACGGCAGACGTCAGTCATCAGCGACCACATCAGGCTGTTCCACGGCGCGACTGCGCCCTCATCGATACTCATGGACTCGTCCGGAACCAGGGAATCCATATCCACAGTACGGACGCTTCCAGTGCCACCGCATTTCTGGCATGCTCCCTGGGAATTGAATGCAAGTTCTTCAGCGGACGGCGCATAAAAATGCTCACCGCATTCCGGGCAGAACAGCTCCTTTCCGGCAGCGACAAGCAAAGACGGCTTTATATAATGCCCATTTGGGCAGCGGTGACTTGCGAGCCGTGAATACATCAGCCGCAGGCTGTTCAGGAGTTCAGTACCGGTACCGAACGTACTGCGTATTCCCGGTACACCGGGGCGCTGATGGAGCGCCAGCGCAGCGGGAATATACAAAACCTCGTCAACGCTTGCTTTGGAAGCCTGAGTCATACGACGGCGCGTGTAGGTAGAGAGCGCCTCCAGATATCGACGGGAGCCCTCGGCATACAACACCCCCAGCGCCAGTGAGGATTTTCCGGAGCCGGAAACTCCGGCAACGCCGACGATTTTGTTCAGCGGAATATCTACATTGATGTTTTTCAGATTGTGGACTCTGGCTCCACGAATAAGCATTTTATCTATCATTTTTGTCACCACGGGCAGTCCGCGCCCTTTTCCGGATAGCCGGACTTTAGTCTTTCTGAAATAAATACGTGACGTTCAAAAGCGACACCATAATAAAAAGTATACCACACCAGGCCGCTATTGTCAACCACATAAGGTCACCTCTAAAAACCTCATGTGAGCGAAAAATGTGTCAACGGAAATGTACCGGACAAGCTTATCTGCAATAAGACGATGTATTTTTACCCCTCCTCAAACCGCTTCCGCAGCTTCTCCAGCGCCTTTTTCTCTATCCGCGAAATGTAGCTCCGCGAGATTTTGAGCTGCTTCGCTATCTCACGCTGGGTCATCGCTTCGCAGACGAATCCCCTGCCGTCCCGTATCCCATACCGTTTGCAGATTATCTCCTTTTCCCGCTCGTCAAGCTCCTCATCAATGTATCTGTACAGCTTCTGCGAATTAATCCTGAGCTCCGTTTCCTCTTCAATGTTCACGCCGCTCGACAGTATGTCCGCTATCGTCAGCGTGTTTCCCTCGCTGTCTGTTTCAAGAGGCTCGTTTATGTAGACCTCGCTCTGCTGACGCTTTATCTTCCGGAAGTGCATTTTTATCTGGTTATCTATATGCCACTTACGGAAACATTGCCATATATTCCCACAGAGCTGTATTACGCATTCTGGTGCGGCTCTGTGAAAGTGGTCGGGGCTAAGAAACCGGAAGATTCCCTGCTGTGCGCTTGTGATGTGGATACGCTTACTGAGGGCGAGCGGCTCAAGGTGCTCAGACTTCACGCCGGGCTGACTATCCGGCAGGCTGCGGAGGCGGTCGGTATTTGCCGACATACGCTGATGAATTATGAGAGCGGGAGGTCGGAAGTTAAGCCTGAGGTTCGGGAAAGGCTGACTAAGCTTTATTCTGTTCGTTAAAATTTATTCTTTAGCAAAACGATTTGCGTATTTTGCATAAGCCGATAGTACTTTCTCGCGAAAAGCTCCAAGCTCCTGTAAAGAAACCTGCCAGTCCCTCGTCCTTATTCTGGTATCTGAGCTGTAATGGCATTTCATTAAGACTGATAAGCCCCGAACTCATGGTATCTACCGTGAACAGCCCATAATGACCGTACTGGATAAGCGCATTCAGCACGAACTTATAGCACTCTTCTGTACAGTTCTGGCGAACAGGCTCCATAAATCTGTTTGAAAAAACAAACGACAAGGATTTCTCATAAGACAGAGCTTTTGCAATTGCAAGATGTTTGTAAAGCTCCTTATCGTTGCCAACGAGTACAGTAAATTTGGTTTTAGGGGTAGAAATATCCTCAGAGCTTGTATCAACAAGAGTCTGCATTCTGGATGTTTCCTCGCCCACTTTCCGAACCGAATATAACGAAACAGCACCTTCATATTATTTATCCCTTGATATATCATTCAGCCGCTCATTGTATCTCACACGAAGCTCATCAAGCCACGCCGGGGCATTTGCCCGGAGTATCATTTCACCGCTGCGGTATCGACCGACTTCCACAAAACCGTTCTCATTATCATAGAAAAAAATCTCATTGCAAAGCGGCATAACGTCAAGCAGGCTGTCAAAACGTTCCGTATATCTCCTGCGCACATCTCTTCCGGAATTGTATGTCCGCCCTTTCGATGGCAATTGGCAATGCGTTCAATGCTCTCCTCAACTGAACCTAACCCAATATAGTACATGCGTATATAATAGCCATTATCCTGTGCCAGCTTTATCGTACGCATAGTCTTAGAATCTGACAGTGTATTTTTCTTAGTAAAGCTGACCAGCATCACAATTGGCTAAAACTTGCATTTGCATGGCTTTATGGAAGCAAACTTTTGTTGATAAATAACATTGACTTATCATGCGGATTATGCTAAAATATTAAAGCAAACTGAATAGCAAGGGTTTTATTGGAAACGTACATTCTCCGAATGATTAACGAACAACACTTATGCTGCAACGTTAATATAGGAGGATTTTTTTATGCCCAAGAATTTATTTCAGGAAATCATTTTCACGATAATTATGGTCATCGTGATGGTCTACGCGATGATATGCTACAACATTGCGCTGAGCACCGGAGGAATGTCGAATTTCGTGTTCCTCGCCGCTTTTAAGGAGCTTGCTATCATGGGTCCCATCGCATTTGTGCTTGATTTCTTCCTTATCGGAAAAATCGCAAAGGCAAAGGCGTTCAAAATGGTCGATGTCAGAAAGGACAATCCGTTTCACCTCGTTATCGCAATATCTGTCGTGTCAGTTATCTTCATGTGCCCGCTGATGAGCCTTGCTGCGACCCTGCTTTTCAAGGACGCAGGCAGCGAGTTTGTCGCTGTATGGCTCCAGACAACGGCGCTGAATTTCCCGATGGCACTTTGCTGGCAGCTTTTCTTTGCAGGTCCCGCTGTAAGATTTGTTTTCTCCCTTATTTTCAGGGAGAAGAAAACCGTAGCTGCTGAAAGCGAAGAGGCAGCATAATTCAAGTTTCAATAATAACAGCACCGAAAGTGAACGAAAATCACTTCCGGTGCTGTTTGCTATTCCGTTATCGATTACCATGAATTTCAGCTTTAAATTATCCGGAACATCGCAGGGGAGTTCCTCAATATCGTATGTGATAACGATGCTGATATAACAATTATCAAGAAAAAAGCCTTACAATATGAACACACATTCATTTATTCCATTACATTTAATGCGCTTTTGGGGGGAAGTCCCCGCAAAGCCGTAGCTCTGTGGGGACTTTTCATTTTACAAGGTCATTTCAGCAGCTCCAGTATCTCTTCGGAGGTCATGCTCATGATATTTCCGGAGTTCTCCCCTCCGCTGAGTACGATATCCGCAAGCCCGGATTTTGCCTGCTGCAACTCGCGTATCTTCTCATCGATGGTGTTCCGGGTGATGAGCTTATAGATCTGCACGTTTTTCTTCTGCCCGATTCGGTAAGCGCGGTCGGAAGCCTGATTTTCAGCCGAGCTGTTCCACCACGGGTCGTAGTGTATAACAACGTCCGCGCCAGTGAGGTTAAGCCCCGTGCCGCCTGCTTTCAGCGATATCAGGAATACGCTGGTGTCGTCGCCGTTGAAGCTGTTCACCATTTTCAGCCGCTGCGCGGGTTTTGTGGAACCAGTCAGCATGAAATACCGTATTCCCATGCCGTCAAGACGCTCCGCGACAATATCCAGCATTGACGTGAACTGCGAGAACAAAAGCAGCTTGTGCCCGGAATTAACGCAGCTTTCCACAAGCTCCATGCATTGCTCCAGCTTGGCGCTTTTCCCGGTGCAATTATCATAGACCAGCGCCGGGTCGCAGCATATCTGCCGTAATCGCGTCAGCATTGCGAGGATCTTTATTTTTTCGGTGTTATCACCATTTGAAGCCGTCACCGCAGAGCGCACCTCCGCAACGTTCGCGGAATAAATTCCGCTCTGCTCCTTTTCCATTTCCGAAAGCAGCACCGTTTCCGTTTTTTCGGGAAGCTCGGTCAGCACCCCGGACTTCATTCTGCGCAGGATAAACGGCTTCACAATGCGCTGCAGCGACTGTTTCGCCTGCTCGTTTCCGTCCTTTACGACCGGGGATTCGTAATGCTGCCGGAAATACCTGTAGCTGAAAAGATAATCCGGCATGATGTAGTCAAATATGCTCCAGAGTTCCGCAAAACTGTTCTCTACCGGAGTTCCGGTCAGTGCAAACCGGCAGCGGCTGTTCACGGATTTCACCGCCTTTGCCGTCTGCGTGGAACTGTTCTTGATGTACTGCGCTTCGTCCAGAAATTCATAGCGGAATTCATGCTCCTGATACTCTGCGAAGTCCCTTGCGATAAGGGAATAGGAGGTTATCACAACATCGTATTTTTCCATTTCTGCGAACTGCGCGGCGCGCTCGGAGGACGTTCCCATGACGGCAAGCACCCGCAGTTCTGGCGCGAATTTTTCAATCTCGCCCTGCCAGTTCAGTACAAGGGAAGCCGGACATACGACAAGGCTTCTGCCGCCTTTGGAGCGCTTTTCGTCAAGCATCAGCGCTGTCGCCTGCAATGTCTTTCCAAGTCCCATATCGTCCGCGAGAATACCGCCCAGGCCGTACGCAGACAGCGTTTTCAGCCACCGGAAACCGTAAATCTGATACTCGCGCAGAATACCGTCTAGCTGTTCCGGAACGCTGATTTTATCGGAGTAATCCAACATTTCACGGTAGGAACTTACCTGTCTGCGGAACTCAGAGCTGCGTTCAATTCTGACATTCTCAGAGGTACTACCAAGGCTGTCGAGATACAGCATTCTGAACGCCGGGACCCTGATTTTTTCTTTCATAAGGGACTTATCTGAAATGTCAAGACTTTCCGTGATTTCAAACAGTTCGGAAAGCCCGTCGTCAAGTATCGAGAAGCTTCCGTCTTTCAGCTTGTGGTACTTTTTCCCCAGGCGATAAGCCGCGAGAAGCTCCCGCAATTCCTCCGGAGTGTAGCCGTCCGCAGTAAGTTCCAGTTCAAGCACGCTGCCGCTCGGGCGCACTCCCAGAGCCGGGCGGACCGCAGGACGTATTACTGCTTTTCTGCTGAAACGGTCGGTCGTGTATATCTCCATTTTCTCTGAAAGCGAGGGTATTCCCTCGGTCAGCAGGCGGTAAATTTCATCGTCGCCGTCAATGTAATACGGATTCTTTTTATCGTCCCGAATGTCAAAATAATTCTTGACCGACAACTCGCAGGAAGCCTCTGCAAAATGGTCGCAGAACGGATTTTTTCTTTTACTCTGCTCCGGTGTAAATTTCTCATTGCCGTAAAGATACTCAAGCCTTGCAGCGACTTCTCCGCTTGCGTTCATGTCGATATAAAGCCGCGCGCTCAATTCCGGAGGCGTGAAATCCGAGAGCACTTCCAGTCCGGAGAATTTCACATATTTGCTCACCGGACGAATCACCGCAGTGTAGAATGCCGCGATCTCCTTTTCGGAAATCAGCAGTTCTTCCTTTAATGCGGCGTAAAGCAGCGCTCCTACTGCGTTTGTGAACTCCCTGCCGCAGACGAAAATCAGCTTTTTGTCGCTGTCGATGATAATGCAGAAATTCTGCTCTGCATTAAATATTTCTATTTTCCCCACCGGGCGCATAAAATAGCGTCCCGTGTCAGTTTTCGCGATGTCAAAGCTGATTTCCGGGTCGGTAAATTTCACTTCAAAATGACTGCGGCCATAATTAACTCCGCTTTCCCTGACTATCTGGAAGAAGCGCACTGCGTCCTGCCCCTGTATCAGAAACCTGCGTTTCCTGTCGGCACCTTCTTTAAAGGTCATGAAAATACTGAATGTTAATTCAAGCAGCGCCGAGCTTTGCTCGTCCAGTACTTCCGGGCTGTGTACGAACTCCAGTTCCTTTCCGTATTTCTTGTTCAGCCTGCCCTGGAAAGTCTGATACATGTCATAAATATCATTCACGACATAGAGTTTTTCGCGCCCTATTTTCAGCGAGTACTTAAGCCCCTCGAACGTTGCTTCAAGCTCCGGCACAAGCCGTATTCCGTGTTCCTGCGCATTAATAACGGCTCTTTCGGTATAGTGACGGATAAGTCCCCTGGTGTAATTTGAACTGCGGTTCGATATCATTTTGTCATATATGCTCTCAAGATATATGAGCGCGGCGGCAAGGTGCTTACAGTATCCGCGGTCGTACGGGCAGTCGCAGGAAAGCCCCGAAAGCTCGCCCTCCGGGGTTATCGACGCTGTAACGTTGTAGTTCTTCGTTCCTTCGACGATGAAGCGGTAGTTTCCGCTGCCGCAGTATATCACTTCTTTCAGTTTTTTCTGGCGGAAATATGTCTGTCCGCGCTGAAAAATCGCATAGCTGAAATCGCCCTTGTATGTCCTTATATTCACGTGTATTCCTTTTCCGGTGGCTCTGGAATCGTTTTGTTTCCATTTTATCACAAATACACGCTGTTGTCAATTGCTTTAGCAGTAAACTGTTTAATCCGACGATGTCCGTCGAGCTGTTAGACAAGATTTTGTCGAACAACTTGACATAGCCTTGTCGGAGACCACCCCAAATCTTGTGTAAACTCCATAAACAGTGTATAATAAAAGCAAACGAATGGAGGAAAAAGAAATGGGCAGAAAAAGAACACCTGAGGAAGAGGCAAGACGAAAGCTGATCCGGGAGCTGCTGAGCAACGCGAATGTTACTGGGATGGAAGATATCCAGAGACTGTTCAAGGAAACGATAGCGGAGTTCCTGGAGGGCAGTCTCGACGCAGAGCTAGAAGAAACACTGGGTTATGGGAGATACGACCACGCTGCCAGAACCGAATCAGGAATAACAAACAGCAGAAACGGTCATAGCCGGAAAACCCTGAAAACAAGCGCGGGAAAGATAGACGTCAATATCCCGCGTGACCGAAACGGCGAGTTTGAACCGAGGATCCTACCCAAAAACCAAACCAGCATTTCAACAACAATTGAAAGCAAGATAGTCTCGATGTACGCCAAGGGAATGACAACATCGGATATACAGGCTCATATTAAGGACATTTACGGCATGGACATCTCGGACACAACGGTCAGCCGAATAACCGACAAAATACTTCCCGAGGCGCGGGAATGGCAGCAGAGACCGCTTGAAAGCGTGTATGCGGTAGTGTTCATGTACGCAATACATTACCACGTTCGCAGTGAAGGTCAGATAGTGAAAAAAACTGTTTACATAGCGATAGGCGTCAATCTCGAAGGCAGAAAATCTGTGCTCGGAAT
>ERZ779851.2467-NODE-2467-length-14042-cov-8.140202_pt1 | contig 14042 bp, 14 predicted proteins | sample MGYA00511094_ERZ779851 | MGnify/ENA primary metagenome ERZ779851 (study PRJEB29588, sample SAMEA2155512) | human gut metagenome | biome: human gut; feature: human-associated habitat; material: faeces | place: Denmark | collected 2008/2010 ...
CCTCCTACCAGTCGGGTGATGCCGACGGCGAAGGCGACGTCCTCCCCGTCTCGACCGATGTCAAGAACGTCGGCCTGCACCTCTGGGGCTCCCGCATGTACGGTGAGACGAACGTCATCGGCACGCTCTCCTATGTGACGACCGACGGCGACGTGACGATGCAGCTCGGCAACCTCGAGCTCGCCTCCGAACTCAAGGCCAAGGCCCTCTCCGCCGGCATCCGTGCCGAACGCGAGTTCAAGACGGGTGCCTTCACGCTGACGCCGCACGCCGGCGCCCGCCTCTCGATCGTCGACATGGACGACTATAAAATCGCCGCCGGCACCACGAAGCTCTTCGACGTGTCCGAAGACAAGGCCACGATCTTCGAAGTGCCCGTGGGCGTGACGGTCCAGACTCCGTCCTTCATGTTCCAGACCTTCGAGGTCAAGCCCTATGTTGACGTCACGCTCCGCGGCCGCTTCGGCGACACGGAATCGTCCTACACGCTTGAAGGCTCCTCCACGACCGACACGATCGACTACGACGTTTCGGGCAGCTTCGTGGGCGCAAAGGGAGCGTAATCCGTTTCTTGCGGGCGGAAGGCATTCCAGCTGTTGAGGAACATGACCGTAAAGTTCCAGACCGCCGCCCCTTCCAGCCGGATGGCGGCGTCCTTCCAGTAGCCGAACCGGCGCTCGGCGTTGATATATTCATCGGCAAGGTTGACGCCGCCCGTGTAGGCAATGTTGCCGTCGATGACCGCGATCTTCCGGTGGTCGCGGTGGTTCATGACCAGCGACACCAGCGGCACCACCGGGTTGAAGGGGATGCAGCGGATGCGGCTGCGCTCCATCCGAACAATGAAATCCGTCGGCAGCCCCAGCAGACTTCCGAAATCATCGTAGATGAGCCGGACGTCCACCCCCGCGGCGGCTTTCCGCTTGAGGATGGTCTCCACGCCGTCCCACATGATGCCAGTCTTAACGATGAAAAATTCCAGAAAGATGAACTTTTCCGCCCTTTCGAGGTCGGCCAGCAGTTTGGGGTACATGGCCTCGCCGCTGGGGAAATATTCCGCGTCCGTGTGCTTCCACGCCGGGTAGGGGCCGTATTTTTCCACGTAGCGGCTCAGGTTTTTGGCCGACCGTTCCAGCGTGTCGGTCTGGTCCTCCTGCGGGGCAAGGTCGGCGGTGTGAGCCCGTTCCACCTTCTGCATCCGGGTGCGCAGCCCCTTGGCCGGGGCCTTATTGCCAAAGGCGAGGTAAAGCGCGCCGCCCAGCAGCGGCAGCAGCCCGATCAAAACGATCCAGCCGATCTTGTAAGCGCTGTTTTCGTCCTTCCGGACAAGGTACAGCACGATGCAGATGCTCAGCGCCTTCAGCAGACCGTTCAGCCAGACCCGGCCCGTGGTGAAAGCCCAGAACGCCCACAGCAGCCACGCCGCCTGCAAAAGCACCAGTGCAATGGTGACGGTGGCCCGATTGATGATCCGGCTGAAAAATTTAACGAATGGCAGTCTGAACACGCTGCACCCCTCCCCCGCCGCCCCGCGGCTCTTATGATGGAGATAGTATAGCGCAGCTTGGCTCGGTTTGCAAGGCGGCTTTCTTACGCCTCTGCGTCCTCATACCCAACCAGCAGCCCGCCCAGCTCAGCGTAGTAGCTGCACAGGCCGCCGCAGGGGTTCACAACGACCTGTGCGCCCTCGAAGACCGCCTCGATCATATGCTTGAGGCGCTCGGCGGCGGCGGGGTTGTTGCAGTGGGAGACGATCACCCGGCCGCCGGCATAGCCGTGCTCCTTGAGTTCCAGCACGATGCGTTCCAGTGCGCCGTGCTCCCCCCGCGTTTTGCAGATAACGTCCAGCTCTCCCGCCGCGCTGGCCTGACCAATGACCCGGATACCCAGCATCCGCGCCACAGCGGCGACGGCGGGCTTCACCCGGCCATTGCGGGCCAGATTCGCCAGCGATTCCAGCGAGAAGAGCAGATGCGTGTGCTCGTGGTAGCGGAGCATCTCCGCACAGATGGCGTCGAAGTCCTTCCCAGCCGCCAGCTCGTCCCGCAGGTGCTCGGCCAGAAGCTGCTGCTCCGGGCCGGTGGACAGGCTGTCCAGCACGAAGACCCGCTTGCCGGGGTGCTCCTGCTGGTATTCTTCCGCCGCCAACTGGGCCGCATTGTAGCAGCCGGACAGGGTGCCCGTGATGGTGATGGCATACACCTCGTCGGCTCCCTCGAAAGCCTCCAGCCAGTCGCTGACGTTCGGGCAGGAGGTGGAGGTCTTTCCTTTGTAAGTGCGCAGGGTCGTTGCCATGCCCACAGCGTCCAGCGTGCCGTCGTCGCGGTACTCCTCATGGTCGGTGATGATCTTCAGCGGGACACAGGCGAAGTCCACGCCCTCCAGCGCATACAGGTTTGCGGCGGAGTCCACAACGATCTTGGTCTTCATAAGCGATCTCTCCCTTTCAGCGGCCGGATGCGCCGCCACGTCTTCATGGTTGTCGGAGACATGATATCAGTTTTTCAAAAACCTGTCAACTGTTTTTGCAAATTCTTTCAAAAGATTTCACACACCTGTTGACCTTGCTGGAAAAATACGCTATACTATCCGCATGAAAAAAGAATCGAACCGCCGCATTGCGGCCTGTGCCGTGGATTTTGCCCTGCCCCGGTACGAGGAGCTGCCTTCCGTTGGGCTGTATCTCGACCAGACCGTTCAGTTCGTCAACGGGTATTTTCGTTCGTTTCAAGGAGTGGAGCTCACCGCCTCCATGGTGAGCAACTATGTCAAGAAAGGGATCATCAGCCACCCCGTCAAGAAAAAATACACCCGCGAGCAGCTGGCCAGCCTGATCTACATCGTCGTCTCCAAAACCGTCCTCTCGATGGAAAACATCGACACCCTGTTCAAAATGCAGCGGCAGCACTTCTCCGCCGCACAGGCTTACGATTATTTCTGCGACGAGCTGGAAAACTGTCTGCCCTACGTCTTCGGTCTGCGCCACACCATCCGGGACCTTGCCGAAGACGCCGGGGAGGAAAAGCTGCTGCTCCGCAGCACCATCATCTCCGCCGCCAACAAGATGTATCTGGACTGTGCCTTCGCCGTCATGCGGCAGGAGGAAGCCCTTTGGCCGGGCATTCTCGCCGACCTCGCCTGAGGACGCCGTGTTCGATGAATAAAAAGAGGCTGCTGCACGTTCGACTAAAATGACGTGCAACAGCCTCTTTTACATTATAAAAGCAGACGACCGCTCAGAACAGATCGAGCATGTTGTCCAGATAGACAGCCTCCCGGACGTGGAGCTGGTATTCCGGTTTGGTCAGATAGTGGAGCAGAAACTCCAAGATCAGGGCGCTGCCAAGGCCGCGGCCCTCGATCTTGAACTGCGAAAAGCCCATGGGCAGGTAGCAGTCCCGGATGTCCTCCACGCCGATGAAGCTGGGGCTTTCCATCGCCTTGGAGAAGCGGTAGCCCTCTGCCGCCTTCGGCGCGGCACAGCGGTGATCCGGGCAGGGCTCACCGAGGTTTTTGCGGCTGACATTCTCATAGCACCGTTTCCGTTCGGTGCAGCCGACCCAGCAGCACTCGTTGCAGAGAAACTCCACCTTGTCCTTCAGCGTCTGCGGCAGAGCGTCCAACTCCGAAAAGGCTTTGTTTAAGCGGAAATCCGGCACCACATAGCGGAACTCCTCCCGCTGCAATTCCTGCAAAAGCTGGGGAAACTCCGTCAGCACCTTGGTGGTGGAGGAGACGAAGTACAGCGCCGGATAGGTCCGTTTCAGGTAATCCAGCAGCAATTCCGAGTGGACGATGACGCCGCTTTGCACCCCGCCGCCGGCCGCGAACCGGGCGCAAAGGGCATTGCACTTCGGGTCGGCAAGGTGCTCTTCCCGCAGCAGAGAGTTGCTGAACGTCAGGCGGGCGGAGATGCCGTACTCCTGCGTCAAAGCAAGGACCTCGCCGGGGTCGGCGCTGCCGAAGCCGGTGCGTCCCCCGCCCCAGATGCAGTCCGACGGGGCACCGTAGAGCGAACCGATCTCGCACCAATCGTAAAAATACTCCCGATGGGTGCGGAACAACGGCAGAAAGACGCGGTACAGCTCATAAAACTCGAACAGGCCGGGCAGATGATAATACGCCGTGCGCTTCATGGCCGGATCACAGGTACGCGACCGTTTCCGACAGCGGCTTTCTGGAAGCGTGGTTGGGCAGGGGCTTGGTGCCCTCGGCGGCGTAGCCAAGGTCGAGGATCATCAGGATCTCCTCGTTCTCCGGCAGCCCCAGCGCCTCGGCCAGTTTGTCCGGGTCGAAGAAGTTCAGCCAGCAGCTGTCCACCCCCTCGTTGGCGGCGGCCAGCATCAGGTGGGTCGCCACGATGGAGGCATCCTCTACACCGGAGTTCCGCTTCCCGCCGGGGTAGGTAAAGGTATTGTTCCGGTCAAAGGCCACCACCACGCAGGTGGTGGCACCGTAGCGGCAGGGCGTGGCAGCGTCGATCTTCGCCAGACCCTCTTCAGACTGGATCACATAGATCCGCTGCTCCTGCAGGTTCTTGGCCGTCGGCGCAAGGCGGCCCGCTTCGAGGATGGCGTTCAGCTTCTCGGCGGGAACTTTGCCGGGGCCAAACCCTTTGCAGGAATAACGATCTTTCACAACTTCATGAAATTCCATAGTCTTGACCTCCCTATTCTGGATGGCTTTAGTGTATCACGCCCCGCAGAAAAAGGCCAGAGCTGTTTTGCACAAATCCGGCGGCCCGATTTGCCCTCTGTCTTTCAGAGCCGGTCGTATCTGCCGGTCGAATGTTTTAGTGCCCCGCTTTCCTTCCCTTTTGCAGCGTCTCGTGCATCGCCCCCATCAGGATCAGGATCACCAGCAGATAATAGGGAAAAATGGCGATGGTGGTATGGTTTGCGGCCGCGCCGAACAGCGGCGGCATCAGGCAGTTGCCGATGTAGGCGCTTGCCATCTGCACCCCGATGATCGCCTGTGAATTTTCCGCCCCGAAACGGCCCGGCGTCCCATGGATCAGGCTGGGGTAAATGGGTGCGCAGCCGAAGCCGACCAGCAGCAGCCCCGCCAAGGCCGCCGTTTCCCCCAGCGGCAGCAGCAGGAGCACGACCCCCACCGCGATCAAGCCAAGGCCCATCCGAACCATCTGTGCATCGTTCAGCTTCAGGGTCAAAAAGCCGCAGAGGGCCCGGCCCGCAGTGATGCCGAGGAAAAACAGGCTGGCAAAGCTGGCGGCGGTTTCCGGGGAGATGCCCCTGTTCAGCACCAGATAGCTGCTGGCCCACAGACTCGTGGTCTGCTCCAGCGAGCAGTAACAGAAAAATGTAATCAGAACCTCTTTCACGCCGGGGATGCGGAAAATTTGTTTCAGGGTCAGAGCCTTTGCGGGGGCCGCTTCCTGCTCCCCTGCGTCCGCAATCGTTTTGGCCTTCCAGAGCGGGAGGCTCAGAACGATAATCACCGACAGTACCACCTGCATCCCGCTGATGATACGGTAGCCCATCTGCCACCCGGCGCCTCGCGTCAAGGCAGCCCCCATGATGTACGGCCCGACTGAGGCACCGATGCCCCACATGCAGTGGAGCCAGCTCATGTGGCGGCTGGCGAAGTGGAGCGCCACATAGTTGTTGAGGGCCGTATCCACGCTCCCGGCACCGAGGCCGTAGGGAATGGCCCACAGGCACAAAGCCCAGAACGAATTGCTGGCGGAGAAGCCGAACAGCGCCGCCGCCGTCATGGCCACGCTGATGGCTGTGACGCCGCCCGCTCCGAATTTCCGGGTCAGTCGGTCACTTTGCAAGCTGGAGATCACCGTCCCCACCGAGATGATGCAGAAGATCACGCCGGAATAGGAGACCGGGACCCTGAGCCCCTGATAAATGGACGGCCACGCCGCCCCCAGAAGGGAATCCGGCAATCCCAGACTGATAAACGAGACATAGATCACAGCCAGCAACAGGTGGATCATCTTGCATTCCTCCTTTTCATTGATGCAATCATATCACACAAAGGGAGGACTCCATAGGACAGATCCGCTTGCTTTATACAACAAAACCGTCATTTCCACTTCTATCTGCCCATCCGCTCCGATGCTTCAAGGCGTGATGTGAAAACGAAATCGTGTTTCAGCCGATTTGTTTTCAGCAGCCGATGCACGCAGACACAGTCACCTTTCCTTCCCTGCTTTGACAAGCCGCGATCCCAGACCGGATAAGATTCAGAAAAGATTTCCGTATCCCTCTTGACAGCCTTTTCCTATTCTGTTTTAATACCTTTGATAAAAGGGAGTAAAGAGCAGTTTTCGTTTTTTCATTCGGGAAACTGCTGCATGGCAGCGTCATCACGGCAGAAATGCCCGATGTCATGTGTTCGCTTGAGACTTTTGTCACAGACAAGGTACTGTGGCAGAAGTCTCTTTTTTCTTGCCGCCGTACCGGAACACAAGGAGGTAAGAAAAAATGAACTTTCTGAACACATTCGCAAGTCTGTTTTCCAACTTTGGGAACCTGACGTGGCAGATGGTGGTCATGTGGTGCATCGGTGCGCTGCTCATCTACCTCGCCATCGCCAAAAAGATGGAGCCGAGTCTGCTGCTGCCCATGGGCTTCGGTGCCATTCTGGTCAACCTGCCGCTGTCGGGTGCCATCACGCAGGGGGACACCGTCGGCCCCATTTCCGCCTTGTTTGAAGCGGGAATGTCCAACGAGCTGTTTCCCCTGCTGCTTTTCATCGGCATTGGCGCCATGATCGACTTTGGCCCCCTGCTGGAAAAACCGTGGCTCATGCTCTTTGGTGCCGCCGCTCAGTTCGGTATCTTCTTCACCCTGTTTCTGGCGGGCTTCTTCTTCGACCTGAGGGACGCCGCTTCCATTGCCGTGATCGGTGCAGCGGACGGGCCCACTGCCATTTTTGTGGCAAACACCCTCAATTCCCAGTACCTCGGTGCCATCATGGTGGCAGCTTACAGCTACATGGCATTGGTGCCCATCGTGCAGCCGCCGGTCGTCAAACTGCTGACCACCCGGAAAGAGCGCCTTATCCGAATGCCCTACGAAAAAGGCAATGTCAGCCAGCTGACGAAAATTCTGTTCCCCGTTGTGGTGACCATCATCGCCGGTATGGTGGCTCCTGCCAGTGTGGCTCTGGTGGGCTTCCTGATGTTCGGCAATCTGCTGCGGGAATGCGGCGTGTTGAATGCCCTCAGTGAAACGGCACAGAATGTTCTGGCAAACCTCATCACCCTTGTGCTGGGCCTGACCGTGGCCGGGCAGATGACGGCAGACAAGTTCGTCCGTCCCGACACTCTGCTCATCCTTGCACTGGGTCTGGTGGCTTTCGTCTTTGATACGGCGGGCGGTGTGCTGTTCGCAAAGCTGCTGAATCTGTTCCTGCCGGAAGGCAAAAAGCTGAACCCGATGATCGGCGCGGCCGGCATCTCGGCCTTCCCCATGAGCGGCCGTGTGGTCAATAAGATGGGATTGGAAGAGGATTCTCAGAATTTCCTGCTGATGTACTCCATCAGCGTCAATGTTTCGGGGCAGATCGCATCCGTCATCGCCGGCGGCCTGATCCTGACCCTGATGGCTTAACGGAGGTACGCATATGCTTCATCTTTCTTCGTGGATGACCACGCTGCCCATGATGTTCATCGGCATGGTCGGCATCATTCTCGTCATCGGCGTCATCGTTTTGGCCGTGATGCTGCTGAACCGGTTGACCAGCCGGAAATAATTTATTTCGTCGAAGCAGACGCAAAAAGCCCCCGGAGAGCCTTTTCTCAGCTCTCCGGGGGCTTTGCATTATACACTGGGCACCGATGTTCCTCACACCGATGCACGGCTGTTATTCAATTTCGATCAGGTTGGGGTTCACAGGCAGAGCCTTCTGCTGCTGCGGTGCGGGCAGCGTGATGTGCAGGATGCCATCCTCGAACTTTGCGTGGATGTCCTCCTTCTTCACGGCGTCCCCCACATAGAAGCTGCGGGCGCAGGTGCCGGAGAAAGTCTCGCGGCGCAGGTAGCGGCCATTTTGATCTTTCTCGTCATTGCTGTGGCTGCGGACGGCCTGAATGGTCAGGTAGCCGTCGTTCAGCTCCATCTGAACATCTTCCTTCTTGCAGCCGGGCAGGTCAACGGCAACATCATAGTTGCCATCGGCGGTCTGCTTCACATCGGTCTTCATCATGTTTGCACCGCGCTTGCCGAAGGTCTCACGCTCTTCACGGTTCATCGCACGCTCCAGCGCACCATCGTTCCAGAACGGGTCAAAGAGATCATCGAACAGGTTTTCATGGAAAATAGTCGGCATAAACATAAATCATTCCTCCAATCCCGGCGTTCGGGTCGGGTCAAAAATCTTTATGTTACCCATTCGGCGGGGCTTTCCGGGGAGCCTTGCGGCTCTCTTCTTTGCCCTTCCTCCTGAGCACGGCCTAGTTATACCACACGTTTTTAGCACTGTCAAGCGTAGAGTGCTAAAATTCACAAAAGAATAATACTTTTATAATATTCCATGCAATCTTTTCAACTGCACCTGCCGCACAAAGGACGAAGCCCAACGTCAGAGATATTTCTGGATGGTCGGCACAAGGATATTCCTATTGATCGGCTTTGAAACATGGTCGTTCATCCCGGCATCCAATGCCGCCTGTTTATCTTCGGAAAAAGCATTTGCAGTCATGGCGATGATGGGGATATCCGCTTTTGGGAGATCATCCATCCTCCGTATCTTTTTTGCCGCATCGTAGCCGTTCATCACAGGCATCTGGATGTCCATAAGGATCAGCTGATAGGTTCCGTTCGCAGCTTTTTCCAGCATATCCACACATTCCACGCCGTCTTTGGCGCGGTCTACCGTGCAGCCCTCTTCCTGCAGCAGCTCGACGGCGATTTCCGCATTCAGGTCGTTGTCCTCGGCCAGCAAGATTTTTGTACCGGACAGGCTCTTTTTGTCCGAAGAAGTGGTATCCCGTTTCGCCTGTGTTTCCTCCTGCGATGCAATGCGGCAGGGAATGGTAACGGTAAATGTGGAGCCAACACCGATCTTGCTCTCCACTTCCACGGTGCCGCCCATCAGCCCGACCAGCTTTTTCACGATGCCCATCCCGATGCCGCTGCCCTCCACCTTGCTGACGGTGGAAGTGCGCTCCCGTTCAAAGGGTTCAAAGATATGCTTCTGGAACTCCTGCGACATTCCGATGCCGTTATCGGCAACCGTGATCACCGTATCGCACCAGCCCTCTTTCTTGCCGGGCTTCTGCGTGACATCGCAGTGGATCGTGCCACAGGCACCTGTGTATTTGACTGCATTGCTGACAAGGTTCGTACAGACCTCGGTCAGGTGCGGAATATCCGCATAGACATACGGATGCTGCAGCTGTGCTGTCACCGTAAGCGTCTGCCCCTTGCTGTCCGCCTGATTCTGGAACATCGCAATGCAGTTACGGAAATCCTTCTCCACATCCGAAACCGAATACTCGATCTCCGTCTTATCATTCTCGATCCGGGCGAGATCCAGAACATTGTTCAGCAGCATCAGCAGGTTCTGTCCGCACACCTGAATGTTCTCCATGTATTTTTCCAGCTTTTCAGGGTCGTCCAGATGCCGGGAGGCAAGATCTGCGTAACCGATAATGGCGTTCATGGGCGTACGGATATCATGAGACATATTGAACAGGAAGGTGGACTTGGCGCGGTTCGCACTCTCTGCTTTTTCCACGGCGACCTGCAATTTTGCATTCAGCTCCTGCGTATCGTTTGCGGCTTTCTTTGCAGCAGCTTCGGCTTTACGCGCCTTCTGGAGCAGCTTCAGGATCGTGAGCAGAACAACTGCAACGGCAATGCTGCCGATCAGCAGAACCATAAAGAAGTTATCCTTTATAAACTCGCTCAGGGTAACCTTCCGCGCAGAGCTCTGATACATTGCAATAGAACCGGCAAGCAGATTGATTGGCTTTGCCGCATCCTCCTGTGTATCACAGTCCACGATCTCCCACTGCGGATAATAAAACGCAAGGTACTTTTTCAGGGAAAGCTTGTTTTGGGGAACGGCAATGCGGTTTGCCTTGCTCTCGTTAAAGTGCTCTTTGTTCGTAACCGCCATCAGGTTTGTGATCCACGTTGTGCTGGTACAGGCAACACGATACTCTTCCGCCAGATTCGGGTTCTGGTCGAAATGGAAGATCATGTCGATCTCGCCCGATTTCAGGGCATCGAGTTCCGCTTCTATGCTGTCATAGCCGACGATCTGGAATTCCAGTTCCTGATTTCCAAGACAACCTGTTGCAAACTGAATATAGTCCGTGATCGCTCCGGTAAGCTCCCCGGTGGCAGGGTCATAGGTGCTGACGCCGCCATCACTCGTCAGAAAGCCCATCCGGATCGCGCCGTGCTTTCTGAGCCACGCCTTTTCCTCACCCGTAAGGATGGGCGTATAATCCAGCGAGAAATACCGTTTATACAGATCCGCCGTATAAAAAGGATCCGCTTCGTCCAACACGCTCATTGCATAATCCAGTTCTTCCTTGAGATCAGGCCGGTCCTTATTGATCGCATAGTAGATGCTGGATTCTCCCACACGGGTCATGGTCGAAATGCCAAGCTCTGCCCAGAAAGCTTCTTCCAGTGAAACAAAGCAGTCGATCTCGTGGTTTGCCAGCTTTTGCTTCACATCCTCGTTGTCGGAAATGTTGACGTGTTCCGTTTTTATGCCGTGTTTTTCCTCCCATTCGGTCAGCATCTCTTCCGGTTCCGTTCCCATCAGAACACCGATCTTTTTGCCGTTCAGCGTTTTGAAGTTGGAGGCGGAGATGTCTGTGCGCGAGAAATCAGCATAGAGGTAATATTTTTCTTCCCCCATCGGCTCGTCCGAAAACAGCATCTCCTCAGCGCGGTCTTCCGTATAGGAAATATCGCCCATGATGTCGATCTCGCCGTTTTTGAGTTTTTCAAAGCAGTCTGACCAATCGCAGGTCACATACTCAAACTGCCAGCCTGTATAGCCGGATAGTGTTTCCAGCAATTCGTAGCCGTAGCCTTTTCTTGCACCCCTCTCGTTGACATAGTTGAAGGTGTCCTCAAACGAGCCGACACGGACGATCTTTGCAGGGGCGGTTTCTGCGGCAGTCTTCACAGGGAGCACGGCTGATAGCAACAGCAGCAGGCTCAGCATCGCACAGACGCTTTTCCGCATCAGCGTCTGCATGGTTTCGCTCGTTCCAGAGTTTTTCATTTTTCCCAATCTTTCTCCGCCCCAGACGGTCTCATTCCGGTTTCATTTCCATTGCACAGGTTTCAAGAAGTTCATTGCAGCATGATTCATGCCCTGTTGTCAGCAGTTTTTTGAACAGTATATACCAACATATCTAGTATGTATTGTAACATTCCGACAGAAGCGTTTCAAGAGTTTATGCTTGTGAATCCTACTTATTATTTATTATCAGTGCTTGACAAAAAATCCGCCGAGGAGCCTTCCAACTGGGAACGCTCCTCGGCGGTATTCGTTTATCGGATCCGGGTTTTCTCGGTGGTGTTCTTTTCCTCCGCAAAAAATCGTTCTACGTTTTTCTGAGCCCGAACCAGTTCCTGCAAGGATCATCCCACGTTTCCCGCCAAAGCGGTATCGGTCTGCCCTGTACTTTTAATCCAGAATTTTTCCGTCAATGGAGATGGTTACCACCTGCCACGGAATGAACTTTCCGCTGGTCTGCAGTGCCTTTTTTGCGGCCATCTCCAAGCCGCCGCAGCAGGGCACCTCCATGCGGAGGATGGTCACGCTCTGGATGTCGTTGCTGCGCAGGATCTCGGTGAGCTTTTCGCTGTAATCCACAGCATCCAGCTTCGGGCAGCCGATGAGGGTCACCTTGCCGCGCATAAACTCCTGATGGAAATTGGCGTAGGCGTATGCTGTGCAGTCCGCTGCGATCAGGAGTTTTGCACCCTCAAAGTAAGGCGCATGGACAGGTGCCAGCTTGATCTGCACCGGCCAGTTGCGGAGCCGGGAGACCGGCTGTACGGGAGCAGAAGCCACACTTTCGGCAGCGGTCTCCGGCTGTTCCAGCGTCCGCATCCGGGAGCCGGGGCAGCCGCCCTCGTGGAGATGCTTCATCTTTTCCTGCAGCTCCTTTTTCTTTTTGTTCTCCTGCACCGCCGCCTCGTCGTAGGCGGGGGCTTCCCGCTCTTCAAAGGTAATGGCTCCGGTGGGGCAGCCCGGCAGACAGTCGCCAAAGCCATCGCAGAAATTTTCCCGCACCAGCTTTGCCTTGCCGTTGATAATATCAATGGCTCCCTCGTGGCAGGCGGTCGCACACAGCCCGCAGCCGTTGCATTTTTCTTCGTCAATATGGATGATCTTCCGAATCATATCTATACTCTCCTGTTGTGGGTGTTTTTTGCATTTGCAGCTTTATTATAGTATACTAAAGGCAACTTGTATGTTTGAATTCCAACAAGGAGGGCATTTATGCAAAAATATCTGCCTGTTCTGCGGAACTGCCCCTTCTTTACCGGGCTTACCGACGATGAAATTTTGTCCATCCTGCACTGCGTCAGTGCAACGAAAATCACCCGCCCCCGGGGCTCCTACATTTTCCGTGCCGGAGATTCCACGGAGGTCATGGGACTTGTGCTGTCCGGCTCTACCCTTGTGATACAGGAAGATCTTTGGGGACACCGCAATATCCTGTCCAAGTGCAATACCGGAGACTTTTTCGGGGAGCCTTACGCCGCCACCCCCGGTGCCATCCTGAACATCAGCGTGGTGGCAGAGGAGGATTGCGAGATCCTGCTGCTCAACGTCAAGCGGCTGCTTACCGCCTGCCCCACCGTCTGCGACCACCACCAGAAACTCATCCGCAATCTGGTCAGCGTTCTGGCAAACAAAATATTGCTTTTTAACGATAAGATCACCCATGTCAGCAAACGGACCACCCGGGAAAAGCTGCTGTCCTACCTGTCCGCTGAGTCCATCCGGCAGTCCTCCCTCTCCTTTGACATTCCCTTTGACCGTCAGCAGTTGGCGGATTTTCTCTGCGTGGAGCGCGCCGCCATGTCGGTGGAGCTTTCCAAGCTGCAAAAGGAAGGGCTGCTGGTCACCAAACGGAACCATTTTGAGCTGTTGACCCGTTGACCGCTCCATGCGCCGCCATGGGCGGTTTTATCGGGCAGATTTCCCCTGCCGGGATGTCCAGGCATAAAAACAGCGGACAACCGTTTTGAGGCTGTCCGCTGAAGGGTGCAGAATGATCTATTCGCCTGACAGATCGGGAGATTTCAGATTCCGATTTCCGAATAAATTCCTTCGATGAAGGGAGATTTATATTCAATATAACGTTCAATATCGTCAGGGTATTTTTTCGCTCCCTCTTCTTTTATAAGAGAATATTTTCGCACAGCATCGGGATGTGTCCGAAGGTAATTTCTAAATGCGATGTGTCTTTTCAGCTCCGGTGAATCAGCCGGACACACATATAAATGATGTTTTTTCAGGTGATCTTTACCATCGTAGCGAAATGCCTCTCGTCCCGGAATACCGAGGTCTCCTTCATATTGATAACCAATTTTCTCCAAGGCAGAAATAGTATCTTTCAAAGCGTTGTAATCCTTAATAACTACATCTATATCAATAATCGGTTTTGCAGACAGCCCCTGCACGGAAGTACTCCCCACGTGTTCGATGCTAATTGCCAGCTGCCCAAGAGCATCCGTAAGTTCATTCTGTATTTTAAGAAAATCCAGTCTCCAATGTTCATCGAATGGTTCGACAACAATATGTTTCGTAATCATTTTACGCTCCCTCGTTGGCCTTCCAGTTGTTACGTCCAGTATACCACACCAAATCCCATTGTAAAAGAGGATATGTACGCCGCCCGCAGGCGGCACCCTTTATTCTCCCGGTGATTCTTGAAGCCAGCCTTTGCGCAGCTGTTCCAGTGCGTGGGTCTCGAGCCTTGAGACATAACTTCTGCTGATCTGGAGCAGCTGTGCCGTTTCCAGCTGGGTCAGGGGCGGCTGCCCGGCCAGCCCGTACCGCAGCAGCAGGATCTGCCG
>ERZ779851.2469-NODE-2469-length-14026-cov-10.873810_pt1 | contig 14026 bp, 9 predicted proteins | sample MGYA00511094_ERZ779851 | MGnify/ENA primary metagenome ERZ779851 (study PRJEB29588, sample SAMEA2155512) | human gut metagenome | biome: human gut; feature: human-associated habitat; material: faeces | place: Denmark | collected 2008/2010 ...
CAGCGTCCGCCGCAGCGTCCCGCGCAAATGCCGCCCGTGCGTCAGGCGCAGGCGCCGTATGCGGGCATGAATCCGGCGTATTCGCAGCCGCCGCAGCGCCGCACTGCCCCGCTTCCGACGCAATCCGCCGTGCCGCATCGGGTGGAAACCGCCCCGACGGAAACCGTCCCGACGGAAACTGCCGACCCGAATCGCCTGCCCCTTTGGCTGACGTGGACGATTGTCGGGCTGTGCATCGTGCTGCTGGGGCTGCTGGAACTGCGGAGGATGGGGCCGAGCGTGTACGAGTGGTATGTCGTGATGTTTCTGGTGCTGGGGCTGCTGGCGGCGGACTACCTGATGCAGGCGTACTTGACAATGCGCGCCGAAGAGTGGGAAACCGCGCGGCAGAACACGCTGAGCTACTATCACGTCGTCGAGGGCGAAAACGGAAATTCCATCACCTACCAGCCGCTGATTGAGCGCTATGCGGCGGAATACAACCTCCGCCCCGCGTTCGTCGCCGCCATCATCCGCAATGAAAGCTCCTTCCGCACGGATGCGGAATCAAGCGTGGGCGCGCGCGGGCTGATGCAGCTGATGCCAGACACGGCAGAATGGATTGCCGGGAAAATTGGGGACAGCAATTATTCCTTCGACCACCTCTACGACGCGGAAACGAACATCCGCTACGGCTGCTGGTACTTGAATTACCTGTCCAAGCTGTTCCGGGGCGACGCGGTGCTTGTCTCCTCCGCCTATCACGCGGGGCAGACGACTGTTACCCGTTGGCTGAGTGACAAGGGCATTTCGTCAGACGGCGTGACCATCCCCGTAGACAAGCTGCCGGACGGCCCGACCAAACAATACGCAGGGAGAGTGACGACATCCTATGGCATTTACGAAGCCCTTCTCTACCCCAACGAAAGCGCGGAAGCTGCTGGCGCTGCTGATGGCGATTCTATGTCTGCCCGTGCTGTCCGCGCAGGCGTCGCCAACCAGTGACGCACTGGTCATCGGCATCCAGAGCAGCAAGACGACGAGCCTGAATCCCCTCTTCCCGGTCGAGCGGGACATGCTTTCCATCTTCGACCTGATGTACGATTCGCTCATCACCATTGACGACAACTATCAGCCGCAGGCCGGTCTGGCGGAAAGCTGGACGCAGACCGGCAACGGCCGCACATGGACGTTCACGCTGCGGCAGGGCGTGCTGTTCTCCGACGGGACGGAAATGACGGCGAACGACGTCGTCGCGACGGCGAACTACATCATTTCCTGCGCCAAGGACGCGACCCTGACGAACAAGGGATACTACGCCAATCTGCGCTACTTCGTCAAGGAAATCAAGGCGCGGGACAACTACACGGTGGAGGTGCGCGCCGATCGGCAGTATTACGGCGTGCTGTACGCCATGACATTCCCGGTGCTGCCCGCGAGCGCACTGGAAAGCGCAAATCCCCCCGGCACGGGCGCGTACATGATTACGGCCTTCACGCCCTACTCCAACGGCACGAAGGGCAGCATGACGCTCTCGCTGAACCCGTATTACAGCGGCAAGCCGCCGCAGTTCAAGAATCTCTACTTCGACCTGTACGGCAAGGACGCCGACGTGGTAAATGCGTACCAGTATTCCAACGTCGATGCCATATTTTCCCGCTCATTGTCCATTGCGCAGTACAAATCTTCCACCAACACGCTCGCCATCACCTACCGCACGAATCAGCTGGAGTGCCTGCTGCTGAACAACTATCTCGGCTCGATGACGAACAACATGCGCACGGCGATTCGCTCCTGCATCAACATTGATTCCATCGTCCAGTCCGTCTACATGAGCATGGTTGACCGGACGAACACGCCCATGATTCAAGGAACGTGGATGTACAACTCGAACTTGTCCTCCTACTTCCAGGTCGATTTGAACAAGGCGCGGCAGCTGCTGGAGGAGGACGGCTGGTACGACACCGATGGCAGCGGCTATGTGGACAAGCCCAACAAGAACAACGAAGCCGCCGACCTCACCTACAACATCATCACCTACGAAGAGCCGGACAACAGCGTGCGCGTGCAGGCGGCGAACATGATTGCCGACATGCTGGGGCAAATCGGCATCAAGGCGACGGTGGAGACGGTGTCGTACAGCACGATGCAGGAGCGCCTGAAAGCGGGCAACTTCCACATTGCGCTGGTTTCCTTCGCCATGGACGTCTGCCCCGACCCTGGCTTTCTGCTGATGAGCGGCAACACTTGCAACTACGTCGCCTACCGCTCAAAGACGATGGATGCGCTGTTCAAGAAACTGCGCACGCAGGTCACGCAGGCGGATTACCAATCCGTGCTGTACGACATTCAGGAGCAGTTTGCGAAGGACTGCCCGTTCATCTGCCTGTACTACCGCGGCGGCACGGTGCTGACGCGGCGGATGTACACCACCACCCGCGATGTGCGCGAGGGGCATCTGCTGGATGGGATAGAGTCGTTCTATGACTGATTGATTCGTGCTTTCTGCGTAAAAGATTCTGCTTCATGCGCAGGGATTTCGCCTCTGCGGAGGCGAGGAGGGGGCTTTCCGATCGCCCCCTCCACCCCTTCGGGTGCACACTCCCATAGTTGACTTTTGTTGTTGCAGGGGGAATCACGGAATTTTCCCCCTTTCCAGCACTTTCCGCCACAGTTTTTCATCTCCTTTACCCTGCCGGGTTGATTTCGGCAGGGTTTTGCTATATAATTATGTTGGTATTTTATCTGTAAGGAAGGTACACACATGGACTGGATTGAATTGACGATTCATACCACCACGGCAGGCGCGGACATTGTGTCCGAGGCGCTGATGGCGGAGGGCGCGACCGGCACGATGGTAGAGGATCGCGCGGATATTCCCGACCCTGACAAGCCCAATGGCTACTGGGAGATTATCGACCCGAATCTGATTTCCTCCATGCCGGAGGATGTGCTGGTGCACGCGTGGTTCACGCCGGACAGCTCCTTCGCAGACCGGATGCAGGCGCTGCGCAGCCGCTGCGACGAACTGCATCACATGGATTTGGGGCTTGACCTCGGCACGCTGGAAATTTCGACGCTGAATGTTCGTGATGAGGACTGGGCGGAGGTGTGGAAGAAGTTCTACAAGCCGTTCAAGGCGGGGCGTTCGCTGGTGGTGAAGCCGACGTGGGAACATTACGAACCGCAGCCCGGCGACCGCATCATCGAGATTGACCCCGGCATGGCGTTCGGTTCCGGCACGCACGAGACGACCTCGATGTGCCTGGAGCTGCTGGAGGACGCGATGCACGGCGGCGAATCGGTCATCGACGTCGGCACGGGCAGCGGCATCCTTGCCATCGGCGCGGCGATGCTCGGCGCGAAGGACGTGCTTGCCATCGACATTGACCCCGTGGCGGTGCGCGTGGCGAAGGAGAACATTGAGCACAACCACCTGTCCGACCGCGTCCGCGCGGTGGAGGGCAATCTGCTGGCAAGCAGCGACGGCGTGTGCGACCTGTGCGTGGCGAACATCATCGCCGATGTCATCTGCATGTTCGCGCAGCCGCTGGTGGATCACATCGTCCCCGGCGGGCTGTTCATCTGCTCCGGCATCATCAAGGAACGCGAACAGGACGTGGTGAACGCGTTGACCGCCGCTGATTACACGATTCTGGAAACGAAGCGCAAGGGCGAGTGGGTCGCCATGCTGTCCCGGAGGAAGAAGTAATGCACCGCTTTTATGCTGACGGGCTGGGTGAAATCGGCAGCCTTGTCACGCTGTCGGAGGAGGATGCGCGCCATGCATCCCGCGTGCTGCGGATGCAGCCGGGCGACGCGGCGGAGCTGTTCCTGGACGGCCGCCGCTTTTCCGCCGAAATCGCGGAAATGACGGCGGAGGGCGTGACGGCGCGCTTGATAAGCGAGCTGCCCTCCACCGAGGCGAAATTGCGCATCACGCTTTATCAGGGCTTGCCAAAAGCGGAGAAGATGGAGCTGATTGTGCAAAAGGCGGTGGAGCTGGGCGCAGCGCGGGTCGTCCCGGTCGCCATGAGCCGCTGCGTCGTGCAGCTCAGCGCCAAGGACGGCGCGAAGAAGCAGGAGCGCTGGCAGAAAATCGCCCGCGAAGCCTGCAAGCAGTCCGGGCGCTGCCAGATGATGGCGGTGGATGCGCCGATTGCCTTCCCCGCCCTGCTGACGGCGCTGAAAACGCGCGAAGCCGCCATCGTCCCGTGGGAGGACGCGCGCGGGTACAGCCTGACCGCCTTCCACCGGGAGCATCCGGATATTCGCGACCTCGCGATTGTCATCGGGCCTGAAGGCGGCATGAGCGCGGACGAAATCGCCCGGATGAAAGATTGCGGCTGCCAAAGCGTGACGCTCGGTCCGCGCATTTTACGCACCGAAACCGCAGGACTTTGCGCCTTAAGCGCCTTGTTCTGCCTATACGGTGAATTGGAGTGAAACCATGAAAACTGCTGCCTTCCACACCCTTGGGTGCAAGGTCAACCAATACGACACGCAGGCGATGCTGGAGAAATTCCGCGCCGCCGGCTATGAAATCGTCCCATTTGACGCGGACGCGGATGTTTACGTCATCAACACCTGCACCGTGACCGGCACGGGCGACAAGAAATCCCTGCAATTGGCGCGCCGCCTGCGCCGCGAGCATCCGGACAGCGCGCTGATTCTGGCGGGCTGTCTGGCGCAGCGCAAGCCGGAGGATCTGCTTGAAACCGGCGCGCGCCTCGTCATCGGCACACAGCACCGCGGCGAAGTTGTCGAACTGCTGGAAAAGGCGCTGCGGGAGAACACATCCATCAACGCCGTCAACGAGCTGAACGCCACGACTCCCTTCGAGCCGCTGACCATCACCTCGCAGGAGGAACACACCCGCGCGACGCTCAAAATTCAGGAGGGCTGCAACAACCACTGCACCTACTGCATCATCCCCAGCGTGCGCGGGCCGATTCGCTCCCGCCCGGTGGATGAAATCCGTGCCGAAGCCGAACGTCTGGCGCAAGCTGGATTCTCCGAGCTGGTACTGACAGGCATCCACCTGACCAGCTACGGGCGGGACTTCACGCCGCGCCAGACGCTGCTGGACGCAATTCGCGCCGTGCAGGACGTGCCGGGCGTGCGCCGCATCCGCCTCGGCAGCCTTGAGCCGACCGTCGCGACGGTAGAATTCGCGCAAGCCCTCCGCACGATGGACAAGGTCTGCCCGCAGTTCCACCTCGCCCTGCAATCCGGCAGCGACACCGTTTTGCAGCGGATGGCGCGCCGCTACAACATGCGCATGTACCGTCAGGCGATGGAAAACCTGCGCGCCGTTTACCCGATGGCAGCGTTCACAACGGATGTATTGACTGGCTTCCCTGGCGAAACGGAAGCCGAGTTCGAGGAAACGCGCGATTTCATCCGCGAAGCCCGCTATGCCAAGATTCACGTTTTCCCCTACTCCCAGCGCGAGGGCACAAAAGCCGCCGTGATGCCGGGACAGCTCTCGAACGCCGAGAAGGAACGCCGTGCGCGCCTGTTGATTGCCGTGGGCGACGAAATGGCAAGGCAGTACCGGGAGCAGTGGGTCAATGAGGTGGCGGAAGTGCTGCTGGAAGAGCCGGTGAATGGTCATTGGACGGGCTATACGCCGGAGTATATCGCGGTGACGCTGCCGGAGGGGTACAATGGACGGCAGGGGAAATTTGTGCGCGTCCGCCTGACGGGACTGAATGAAGGCGGCATGGACGGCACGCCCTGCGAATAATCTGCGGAAAAAGATTGTAGGGTAACGCGACCAAGCCGGGGGACAAAAAAAGGGTCAAGGGGCAATGCCCCTTGCAGGGTGCAGGGGCGGCGCCCCTGCTGGGGTTTGGGGCAACGCCCCAACTGTTTGTCGTGTGACCAGCGAAGGAAACGCGCTCAGCCCTGCAACACAAGCGCTGAACAGCGAAGCGCTTTCAGCGCAGCACACAAACTTTGCGCGTCCGCAGACGCGCCCCCCAACTTGCTCTTTCCCTCAACGCAACATTGTCGCGCCAGATGGGCGCGACCAGATTGTTCCACCCACCAATCATCGCAGCCACACAACAAAATCAACATAGAAGGGATGATTCTCATGGAAAACTGCCTGTTCTGCAAAATCATCGCCGGGGAAATCCCCTCCACCAAGGTCTACGAAGATGACAAGACCTACGCTTTCCGCGACATCAACCCGATGGCGCCGGTGCATGTGCTGGTCGTGCCGAAGGCGCACGTCGCGTCGCTGGATGCGGTGGATGCGCTGTCCGACGAGCTGCTTGCCGCGTGCCTGCGGACGTGCCGGACGGTCGCGCATCAGGAGGGTATCGCCGAGAGCGGCTTCCGCGTGGTGAGCAACTGCGGCTGCGACGCCTGCCAGAGCGTGCAGCACCTGCACTTCCATGTGCTGGGCGGCAAGCAGATGGCGGAGTCGATGGCGTAAATCCACCAAAAATCAAAAAGGCAGCGAATTTCCATTTGCCGAATTCGCTGCCTTTCTTATACTATTTCCAGATAAGAATGCGCCAAGATGCGCCGCGAATTTTTCATTCTGGCTAACGTGAATGAAACGCAGCGTAGCAGCGCTACGCTAAGTGGAATGAGCGGACGCCAGAAGGGAAAAGGCGCAAGCGGATGGCGCAGGTGAATCTGGAAATAGTATTATCCACAGCTTTTCCCCGTCTTCCACCGAAAGGAGGGATTTCTGTGCAGAAAATCCGCTTTCTCCCCCTGCTGTGCGTTGTGCTGATGCTCTTCACCGCCCCGACCCTGCTCGCCCAGCAGGAGCCGGATACGCCCTATCCGGCGGAAACCATGCTCTCTGTCCGCATGATGCCGCCCGGCGAACGTAGCCTGCGCAATTTCCTGTATCCAAAACTCATGGCGCAGGAAGGCAGCATTCAACTTCCCGCCGGAACATCCTACAATCTGCTGGTACAGACCTTGGATAACATGCGCAACGACTATCCGGAGCTGTTTCACATCGACTCCTACCGTGTCCATTATCAGCGCAATCAGCCGGATGCCGCCCAAAGCATTTCACCGCGCTACCTTTGTTCCGCTGAAGAAGCATCAGCCTTGCGCAAACAGCTGCTGGAAACAGCACAGTCGTGGGTGGACGAAAATCCCGACCCGCTGGCGCTGTACGAGCGGCTTGTACAGAATACAACCTATTCACCCGACAGCATGTGGCAGCACGCGGCCGTGGGCGCTTTGCTGTATGGCGAAGCCACCTGCGCAGGATATGCGCAGGCGATTTCACTGCTCTATCGGCTTGCGGGCATTCCATGCGCAACCATCATCGGCGAAGCGTCAGACACAAGCGGCGAAACCGGTTTGCATGCATGGAACGTGACCAATTTCGGCTTTCTTGACGCAACATGGGGTGCCGCTTTCGACGGGCATGTGTTCCACAGCAACTACGCCATGGGTGAAGCGGATATGTCCATCGACCACACGCCCAATCGCGGGTACACTTTCCCCGACCTGAGCGGCGTTCCGAACTACTATCAGGCGCACGGGCTGTACGTCTCCACCGAGCAGGAACTGCTGACCCAGCTGATGCGTCTTGTGGACGGTGAAACCGTGGAGATTCAGCTTTCGCCCGACCTGTACGCACGGTATACAGCGGCTATGAGGGACAAGCCGTCCGATATTGTCACCTTTTGCGCCGAAGCAGCCGGGGCGGAAATTCCCTTCTACGACCCATGCCGCATCCTGTCCGACAAGGCGCATCGCGTTTTGCTGCTGATTCCCCACCCTGAATTGGCGGAGCAGTAACAGCAGTTTGCACGAGCGTAAAGGCAGATTATTGCCCCTGAGCACTTGCATGTTCGGGGGCTTTCATGTTATAATGAAAGAGTAGTGTGTCTATTCGGGAATAGGTGCGCTCATATGATCATGATTTTCCAAATATTATCAGAAATTGTTTCTATATTGAAAGGAGAACTTTATGTTCGATTGGGTCAAAAAACTGCTGGGCAGCAGCAATGACGCGGAGGTCAAAAAGCTGCAAAAGACGGTCAACGCCGTGGAAGCCCTCGAAGATGAATACAAGGCGCTGACGGACGAGCAGCTGCGTGCCAAGACGGATGAATTCCGCGCGCGCTTGCAAAATGGCGAAACCGAAGATGACATTCTGCCCGAAGCGTTCGCCGCGATTCGCGAAGCCGACGCCCGCGTGCTGGGAATGCGCCCGTACCGTGTGCAGGTGATGGGCGGCCTGGTGCTGCATCAGGGGCGCATCGCCGAGATGAAGACCGGCGAGGGCAAAACGCTGGTGTCCACCCTGCCCGCGTACCTGAACGCGCTGTCCGGCAAGGGCGTGCACGTCGTAACCGTCAACGACTATCTGGCGCGCCGCGACAGCGAGTGGATGGGCAAAGTCCACCGCTTCATGGGGCTGAGCGTCGGTCTGATCGTCCACGATCTGGACAGCGCCGAACGCCGCGCCGCTTACGCCTGCGACATCACCTACGGCACGAACAACGAGCTGGGCTTCGACTACCTGCGCGACAACATGGTCATCCGCCAAAGCGAGCTGGTGCAGCGCGGCCACAACTTCGCCATCGTCGACGAAGTGGACTCCATCCTGATTGACGAAGCGCGTACCCCGCTGATTATCTCCGGCGCGGGCGACAAATCCACCGACCTCTACGCGAAGGTGGATGCGGTCGTCCGCACGCTCAAGCGCGACGTTCACTTCGAGATTGAAGAGAAGAAAAAGGCCATCAGCCTGACCGACGAGGGTGCCCAGCGCGTCGAAGCCGCGTTCGGCATCACCAACATCAATGACGCGGAAAATGCCGAGCTGAATCACCACGTCAGCTGCGCCCTGCGCGCCAACTTCCTGATGAAGCGCGACGTGGACTACGTCGTCAAGGACGATCAGGTCATCATCGTTGACGAATTCACGGGCCGCCTGATGATTGGCCGCCGCTACTCCGAGGGTCTGCATCAGGCGATTGAAGCCAAGGAGCATGTGACCATTGAGCGCGAAAGCCGCACACTGGCGACCATCACCTTCCAGAACTATTTCCGCATGTACCACAAGCTCTCCGGCATGACGGGTACGGCGAAGACGGAAGAGGACGAGTTCCAGAACATCTACTCGCTGGACGTCGTGCAGATTCCCACCAACAAGCCCAACATCCGCAAGGACTTGGACGACATGGTCTACAAGACGAAGAAGGCGAAGTTCAACGCCGTTGTGGACGCGATTGCGCAGGTGCACGCCAACGGTCAGCCCGTGCTGGTCGGCACGGTCACGGTTGAAACGAGCGAAATGCTCTCCGCCATGCTCCAGCGCCGCGGCATCCAGCATGAGGTGCTGAACGCCAAGAACCACGCCAAGGAAGCTGAAATCGTCGCGCAGGCAGGCCACTGGGGCGCCGTCACCATTGCCACCAACATGGCTGGCCGCGGCACGGACATTCTGCTGGGCGGCAACCCGGAGTTCCTCGCCCGCCGCGCCATGCGTCAGGACGGCTATGACGAGGAAATTATTGAAGCCGCGACCGGTCACGCCGAGGATGTGTCCGACGAAATTCTCGTCGCGCGCGAAAAGTACCAGTCCCTCTACAAGGACTTCAAGCGCACCACCGACGAAGCGCATGACCGCGTGCTGCAAACCGGCGGTCTGCACATTATCGGCACGGAACGCCATGAATCCCGCCGCATTGACAATCAGCTGCGCGGCCGTGCGGGTCGTCAGGGCGACCCCGGTTCGACCCAGTTCTTTATTTCGCTGGAGGACGACCTGATGCGTCTCTTCGGCGGCGACCGCATCATGCCGATGGTCGAGCGTCTGGGGCTCAAGGACGACGAGCCGCTTCAGGCGGGAATGCTCACCAAGCAGATTGAATCCGCGCAGAAGCGCATCGAGGGTCGCAACTTCGAGATCCGCAAGCACGTTCTGGAATACGACAACGTGATGAACCGCCAGCGCGAGATTATCTACGGTCAGCGCCGCCGCGTGCTGATGGGCGAGAACGTCCGCGACAACATTATCGGCATGGCGTACAAGCTGATTGACGCCGCGCTCTCCCGCCACTGCGCGTCTGATGACGGCACGGATTGGGATATTCCGCAGCTGACGAATTATCTGGAAAACCTGTGCATCCACCACGGCAAGATTGCCGAATTGGAGGATGTCGTCCGCTCCGGTGACCGCGACGCGCTGGCGCAGGCGCTCAAGGACGACGCGAAGGCGTTCTACGAGGAGCGCGAGACGGCGCTGGCGGAAATCGGGCTGGACATGCGCGAAGTGGAGCGCGTTGTGCTGCTGCGCGCGGTGGATGTGCGCTGGATGGATCACATTGACGCAATGGATCGCCTGCGCGATGGCATCGGCTTCCGCGCGTACAGCGGCAAGAACCCCGTCACCGAGTACCAGATTGAAGCGGGCTACATGTTCGACGAGCTGAATCACCTGATTCGCGAAGACACGGTGCGCCGCATGTATCAGCTGCGCATTGAGCGCACGCCGGAACGTGTGCAGGCAGCGGTTCGCCCCGTCGAGGGCAAGCCGCTTGTGCCCGGCAACGGTCAGCCGCGCCAGCCCAAGCGGGTGAAGCCGTCAGAGCGCGTTGGCCGCAACGACCCCTGCCCCTGCGGTTCGGGCTTGAAGTACAAAAACTGCTGCGGCAAGGACAAAGAAACAAGGGAGTAACTCCCTTGACCCATTTTCGCGATTGAGTAGGTGGCAATTCCAATGTAATTTTCGCGTGTTTATGCAGGGATTTCGCGTCTGCGGACGCGACAAGGGGGCTTTGCAGTCGCCCCCTTGACCCCTTCGCCTTCGCCACCCATGCAGCAATTTGGTATTGCTGATTGGAAGAACGAGAAGTACACAAACTAAAAAACTTCCAATAAAGCTCAACTAACATGGGAGGCGCCGAAGGTTTCCAAAGGGCGATCGTAGACTTCGTCTGTTCTTACTGCCCTTTGGTCGCCTCCGCAGAGGCGAAACCCTCTGCCGCAAGAAAATCAAGCAGCAATAAAATCAGCAATCCACAACCAAAATAGAAAAAGCCTTTCCTGACGATTGAAGGAGATTAAACATGGCGCTCATAGATATTCCCCAGTATCGCAGCGAACTGGCAGAGATTCGTAAATCCCTGCTTGCCGCGGGCGATGCCCTCCACATTGACCATATCCGCGAACAGCTGGATGAGCTGACCGAGGAAATGAATCAGCCCGAATTCTGGAATGACCCGGATCACTCCGCGAAGGTCAACCAGAAGGTTTCCAACCTCAAAGGCAAACTCGAACACTACGAAAAGCTGCTTTCTTCCGCCGATGATATCGAGGTCATGCTCGAAATGGCGGAAGAAGAGAAGGACGAAGACACCGTCACCGAAGCGGTGAATGAGCTGGCGACGCTCAAAGAGCATACCGACGCGCTGGAGCTGGAAACCCTCATGCGCGGCGACTATGACGACAATGACGCGGTGCTGTCCCTCCACGCGGGCGCGGGCGGAACAGAAGCGCAGGACTGGACGTCCATGCTCTACCGCATGTATACCCGCTACTGCGAGAAGATGGGCTTCACTGTCAAGCTGCTGGATTTGCTTGACGGTGACGAAGCGGGCATTAAGTCCGTCACCTTCGAGGTCAGCGGCGACCATGCCTATGGCTACCTCCGCGGCGAAAAGGGCGTACACCGCCTCGTCCGCATCTCCCCGTTCGACGCAAACGCCCGCCGCCACACATCCTTCGCGTCGCTGGACGTCGCCCCCATGCTGGAGGACGATGATTCCGACATCGAAATCAATATGAAGGACGTGCGCGTGGACACCTACCACTCCAGCGGCGCAGGCGGACAGAACGTCAACAAAACCTCTTCCGCCGTCCGCATGACGCACTACCCGACCGGCATCGTCGTCTCCTGCCAGACCGAGCGCGATCAGGTGCAGAACCGCGCGACGTGTATTAAGATGCTGAAGGCGAAGCTGCTGGAACTGCGTGAACGCGCCAAGGAAGAGGAAATGGCGAACATCAAGGGCGAAATGAAGAAGATTGAATGGGGCAGCCAGATTCGCTCCTACGTCTTCCAGCCCTACACGATGGTCAAGGATCACCGCACGAACTACGAATCCGGCAACATTGACGACGTGATGGACGGCAACCTTGAGGGCTTCATCACCGCCTATTTGAAGATGCAGTAATGCCGAAACCCTCTCAGTGTCTGCTGGGAGGGTTCTCGCCGTTATATTGCTTTCCCCGGAAAGGAGATTTTCCGGTGCGCTATCAACTCGTTTCCATCCTGTCGGCGCTTCTGCTTTGCCTGACCATGCTGGCAGCCATCGTTTACGGGGTCGGTACGCAGCCTGCCCTGATGCAAACGCTCATGCTGCGCACCGCTCCGCCTGAAGCAACCGGCTTTCCGGCGGAGCAATACGGTGCCGCCGCCAAGCTGATTACCGATTACCTCAAGGGCGAGGGCGACTTCCAGCTCGTATTTTCCATGAACGGCATAGCATACAACGCTTTTAACGAGCGTGAGCAAACGCATATGGCGGACGTGCGGACGCTGTTCAGCCTGTGCCGTCGTTTTTCGCTGGGCAGCATCCTCCTGACGCTGGTCGGTTGGCTCTATTCCCGGAAACAGCGGTTCTTCTGGCGAATCGTCCGGCGAACCGCCTGCTGTATGCTGGCGTTTGTCGCCATCCTTGCGCTGCTGGCGGCGATGGATTTTGACCGGCTGTTCATCCTCTTCCATCAAATCGCCTTCACAAACAACCTGTGGCTGCTCAATCCGCAAACGGATTTGCTCATCCGTTTAATGCCGACGCAATTGTTCATTGACTATGCGCAAATCATCGGCATTGTCTGGGCGGCACTGATGGGGATTCTGCTCATCATTGCCACCGTGAAGCTACGAAATCAACAATAAGGGGCGTATTCCCATGACCTACACTGAATCTGCCCGCGCGCAGCTTGATGCCTTGCAGGTGAAAGACCACGTTCGCATTCTGGCGCTGGAAACCTCCTGCGACGAAACCGCCGCCGCCATCATCGAGGATGGGCGCACCATCGTCTCCAACATCGTTTTCAGCCAGATTGACCTCCATGCGCTCTATGGCGGCGTCGTCCCGGAAATCGCCAGCCGTGCGCACGTCGAAGCCTGCGACCGCGTGATTGACGAGGCGCTCCGGGCAGCGAACATGCGCTTGCAGGATGTCGATGCCCTCGCCGTCACCTACGGGCCGGGGCTTGTCGGCGCGCTGCTCACCGGCGTCAGCTGCATGAAGGGCTTGAGCTACGCCGCAAACAAGCCGCTCATCCCCGTCAACCACATCGAAGGGCATGTGTCCGCGAACTACATTTCCAATCCGGATTTGAAGCCGCCATTTCTGTGCCTTGTCGTATCGGGCGGACACAGCCACATCGTCCGCGTGAACGACTACGGCGATTACACCCTGCTTGGTCAGACGATGGACGACGCGGCGGGCGAAGCGTTCGACAAGGCGGCGCGCGTGCTGACGCTCCCCTACCCCGGCGGTCCGCGCATCGACGCACTGGCGGAGGAGGGCGACCCGCATTTCCTGTCGCTCCCGCATCCGCACACCCCCGGCAAGTACGACTATTCCTTCTCCGGCATGAAAACGGCGTTCCTGAACGCGGCGAACAAGATGGAGATGAAGGGCGAACCGCTCCCGAAGGCGGATATGGCGGCGTCGTTCCGCTACGCCGTCGTTTCGGCGCTGGTGGAAAAGGCGATGCTGGCGGCGAAGGATACTCACGCCCCCGCGCTTGCAATGGCGGGCGGCGTTTCCGCGAATCGTCTGCTGCGCCGGATGATGCAGGAGGCCGCCGACAAGGCGCATCTGCCGCTGTACATGCCGCGCCTCGACCTGTGCACCGACAACGCGGCGATGATTGGCTCTGCGGCATACTATCGGATGAAAAAGGGCGAGCTTGCGCCCCTGACGCTCAACGCCACGCCGTCGCTTCGGCTGGTATAATACTATTTCCTGCATTCGTCTGCGCCATCTGCTTGCGCCTTTTCCGCTCTGGCGTCCGGTCGTTCCATTTAGCGTAG
>ERZ779851.2472-NODE-2472-length-14015-cov-4.660745_pt1 | contig 14015 bp, 12 predicted proteins | sample MGYA00511094_ERZ779851 | MGnify/ENA primary metagenome ERZ779851 (study PRJEB29588, sample SAMEA2155512) | human gut metagenome | biome: human gut; feature: human-associated habitat; material: faeces | place: Denmark | collected 2008/2010 ...
CAGGACAATAGAATGCTCGCAGAGCGTTCATTCTATTGTTTCTGACAACAGAACAATTACAGAACATGCGTTCTGTCACTTTTTATCCTTCATTCCGCGGATCTCGGTTTCCAAGCGCACGATCTGTCTGGAACTTTCCTGCTGATCCTGCTGCAGTGCCACCAGCTGTGCTGCCTGTTGTGCCACCGGTCCCAGCATCCGCTGTTCCCATTTCTCCTGATGGAATATCCATTCTTGGATTATGATTTTGGATATTCTCGTTGCCAGCGCCAGAGAAACCGGCATCTGGCCTTTCAGAAAGGCTGGGGCCAGAAGATGGGCCTCTTTGTGGTGAAGCCCCTTCCTGGCTACCGTGACCACCTTCTGAATGATTTGGAATATTTTCGGGTGCGGAACCGAATGGTTGATTGACATTATTCGCTTGGTTTTGGGGTGGATTGATACCCGAGGGTGCCGCAGCCTGGGGATTTCCGACGGACCGGGAAATCCCCTTTGGGGAACGTGACGGAAGCCCATGTTTAATGGCGTTCCCTGCAAAGTTAGCGGTTGTATCAAGCCCCTGTTGGAGTTCGTCTGAGGTACTGTTGGGCTGCTGATCAGTCATGCGGCATTCACCTCCTTAAATCGCACTGTTGTTATTGCTTTTTGCCTTTTCTCCGGCCGCCAGCGGACGGGGTCGAACCATAGGCATTTTTTTGCATCCGGCTGAGTCTATCTCCCTCAATTGTAGGTACTTCCTTATTTACAGGATTGGAAATGTTTATGAACTGCTCCAGATTGGATCTGGCCGCATTTACAGCTGCAGGATTCGACATATCTGTAGTGGCCATCAATGCCTCATAGGTTTGGGTCTGTCCAAAGGGAACAGTTGTACTGTCAGATGGACTGGACGCCATAGGCATAACGTAGAACCCTGTCTTTCCGGAACCGTCTCCAATCATGCCGACCGATTTAGAGGCATCGAAACCATCTGCGCCTTCCATAGCTTCCTGAGATTCCACGGCATTGGAGTGAACCATCTGGAACGCAGTAGAATGGCCCTCTGCATCGGTGTATACGCCGGTCGCAATACCGCCTTCAACGGAATCGTATGTAACCTTGGAGCCATCATCAAATGTTTGTCCTGAAATATAGGAGGCTCCGTCTTCGCCTTCTGCGTAAGTAAACCCGCTCAGATGGGTATTGCCGAAAGCAGTAACGCCGTTCATAGCTGCAGCTGCCTCTGGCCCCTTATACGATGCAAGCGGCATACTGATACCCGTATCTGTGCGGAATCGCTCAGCACTGGTCGCTGCAGCCCGTACCGCATTTGCGGTCATTTCAGACTGCTGGATCATACCCATTGGCTTTCCGCTGCCGGCAAACTTATCCGCATACTCGTTCTGTTCGCCTGCAGAAGCCATTACGCCACCATCTATAAAGTCCATCTTGGGAGATATACCCTTGATGTCATTGGTGCCTCCGATACCATTTGCAGTATCAGAGTTGCTACGACTGCGCAGCGCATCGGAAATTTCCTGCTGCCCCTTCATAATCTGAGATGAGGGATTGCCTTCCTGCCGCAGCAGATCTCCAGCTTGCAGCGGTGTAGCTATATTCGTGCGGCGCCCAGGAGCGCTTGGATCAGCTTTACTACCATCTGTGCGTCGGTTCACGCCAACGCCACCAATTGAACCATCCGAAATATTGGAAGAACTTGTCTGATTGATGCCAGCCATTGACCGGAAAAAGGATGATGCCGCTGCAGCCATACCAGAGGGTGTTCCAAAACCTCCAGCATTCCTTCCGGCTTGTGCTGCACTTCCAGCAGCATTATAAATACCTCCGGCTGACCGTACGCCAGCCATCATTCGGTTTATCCCTCCAAATGCGCTATCCACAAGACTTTCACCGGTGTGTGTGGTATTCAGGCCGCACATGCGGACGAAATCCTCTGCGCGAGCTGCAAAATTGAGAAAAGCAAAGCCGAAAAACAGCATTGAAATTGTGGGGATATATTGACCATCAGCAGATACGCCGGTCACATTTTGTGTAAAGATTTGGACATAACTCAAAAATAGTTTTACGGCAAGCGTGTTCAGAAGAATTAGAAAAGCGTGACCTGTGAAAGCGCGAACCCAGGTCCCCGAGATATCCTTAGTAGCTTTGAAAGCTGCTGTAGCAATGAAGGATGGCCCGACAAGAACGATCATACAGAACACGATATACCGCTCAACAAGCTCCACCAAAAGTTTTACAAATTTCCAGGCAAGCAAAATGATGCAGACAACATAAACCAACCCCATAAGTCCAACACCACCAGGACCGGCTACGATACTGGTAAGTACCGCTGATGTCATGCTGCTTGCGAACTGGTCCATTTCACTTGCACCATTAAGCGGCTGCTCGTTAATGAAATCCAGTGTAATTTGAAAGAACCGGATTACGATATCAAGAATTTCGGTTAAATTTATGACCGCAAATGCTGTCAGCGCAACCTTACCGGCAATGTGGAGCGGATTTTCATACTCCACCCCAAAAACGGCAGCAAAGCCTTTTGAGACGTACCATATCGTTCCAGCAAACAAAATCAGCATTCCCATTGCGGTGAATACCTCATTAAAGAAATTTGCGAACGGAAAAAGTGTGACAAATGTGGTCATGCTAAAACCAATAGAAGCAAGCATCCCAGCAATGAGGCTGTCAAGGCCGTTAACCAGCAGACCGGCAATGTAGCTGATGATGCCTGATAAAATTCCCATACTTTTACTCCTTTCTTTTTTCTGTGCGCACACTCCAAGGACTATGCGCACAGAAAAAGGCGTATACAAATAATCCGTATACGCCAAAGTGTGTCACACGCCCTTGTTAGGGCAATATTTTAGATCTTACCACCACGGCCTCGCTTGTGGCTGTCACGGTAGTTGCTGCCATCATTGTAGGAACTGAGGAAAGTTGCCCGCACGCTGGGGACCAGGGCAATTGTTCCAAGTACAACAATCAGGCAGAGTGTCATGCCAAAGCGGAGCGGTGTCCGCCCCAGGAAGGAAACAAGTATCCCATTTTGAGACAAAATTTCGCCAAGGCCGAAAGAGAAGGCGACTGTGCCGATCAAGAGCGAAGCTACACCGGCAATCAAAACAATCATCAAAGATTTTTTCATATCACTGTTCATAAAGGTTTTCCCCTTTCAAAAATCAAAATAACACCCCTTGGGAGGTTCAGGGGTGTTTATTGCAGGCAATTAAGCCTGACCTGTACCAGATCCAGAGCCGCCGCCAGATCCTGTGCCGGTGCCGAATACCTGTGTAATGGTATCCAGGAATGCGGGCATCAGTTGGAAGAAGAGATAAGCGCAGATGACAGCTTTAAGTGCGCTGAACATCGTTGCTGTCGCCTTCGATCCAAAGATTGGTGCAATCATAATTCCCAGAATACAAAGGACGAGTGCAAAGGTGGCCAGTGTCAGGACCATATCCTGCATATCGTTCAGCAGGACGGAGAGCGCCGAAGCGAGTCTGGAAAAAAGAGGTGTTGTTGCGGCATAGGCAATGCCAATGTTGAAGAACATGGCACCGATTGCAGCCGCACCAGCTACCCCTGCCACTTTGGGCTGAGAAACAGGGCGGGTTGTCGCCAATACAAAGGTCTGAAGATCAGCCTTCGCATCAGCAACATACCGCGCAATGGCATTTTTCATAGTGATTCCTCCTTATTTGTGTTTGCGTGTGTGCTTTTGCTGTGGTCTTAGGGGATACTTTCATTCCTCCCATTTGTGATTTCGCCCCTATCAAGCGCCATCTCTCGATGAGGTGGCGCTTGATAGAGACACAATCGTGTCTCTATCACAAAAAAATGACAGGCAAAATGCCTGTCATTTTCGTCGCTTAAACTTCGAGATATTTCAGGTATTCCGGATATATCTCAAAGAAGTTCGGGCCGCCGGTCTGCGGGAGCGGCTTCTTGCCTCCGCCGCTCGATCCGCCTTCTCCGGGTTCGCCTTCATAGATAACCGTTACCCAAGTATCACGGTCATAAACCCACTCACCGCCACGGCGACCGCCGACATCGGTGGTGTTGGTGAAGCGATAGCCATCTTCCAGGCCATCGTTTACACGAACCTTGATGTAAGGATCGGTTTCACTGGTGAATCCAGCGCCTACGGTGCCGAACTCAAGCCGGAAATCGGTAACATACTCGTTGGACGCGAGATCCAGTGCATCGGGGGTCAGGTCAATGTTATACTCAACATTGGTCCTCAGATTGCTCTCAATGCGCCTCCAGCCCTTCTTATTGGTGCGTACCCACAGTTCGTATGTGCCTCGCTCACTCCAAGTACCGGTGTTGAGCGAGAGAATGCGTATTGCATCAGTGGGCAGATTGTCTCTCCAATAGAAGTCGTCCAGCTCACAATTGGACTGGTTTGCGATATTCGAGAAGGTGTACCGGATAGTCTCGCCGGACATTGTTTCAGCAACGCCTCGCTTCTCGACAGAAACATCCAGGTCAACCGGAGTATTCTCTACACGGAAGCGTACCAGATCACCATGAGTTTTGATTTCTGCATAGAACGGTTTGCCATCTGTGTAGTAATACTTGGGCGACTGCACCTCTTTAATTACAAATTTTCCCAGGGGGAGCTGATCCGAAGTGGCGATACCTCTGCTGTCAGTCTCAATCTTATCGACAAGGTTCAGATCCTCATCATAGATTTCAAACACTGCACCCTGCAGCGGATCTCCCTTTTTATCGCCGGTAACATCGTTTTTACCGCTGCTGACCTTGACGATCTGGATCTGTCCAGTCTGCGGAGTATTCTCAATTCTCAGCTCTGTGGTCTCATCGGGCTTGACTTTTACAGTATAAAGTGTATCATCAAGTACATAAGACTCCGGCGCTCGAATTTCCTTTAACTGGTATGTGCCGGCCTGCAAACTGGTTCCAAAGACGATAAGCCCGTTCTGGTCAGTCGTACGCTCGGCCAGCAGGTTGCCCTTGCTGTCATACAACAGGAAGGTTGCGCCATACAGCGGCTCACCGGTATTAGCATCGACCTTCAAAATGCGCAGAGTGCCAAGAGAGGTGTTTTTGACCTCAACAGTGGTAGTTTTTCCGCCTACCAGCTCCACCATTTGTACGGTGTTGTCGAGCAGGTAACCTGACGGCGCTTTTTGTTCCTGAATATAGACGGTTCCGGCGGGGAGGCTTCCACAGAAGATCTCACCTCTGGAATTGGTGGTATAAGTGCCAATCTCCAGACGGTCAGAATCGAAAATCTTGAAGACAGCACCCTCCAGTGGCTGCCGGGTTTCAGAGTCAATCTTTATAATCCGCAGATCACTGTACGGAGTATTGTAGACTTCCAGCACATTGAGGATTCCACCTTCAATCTCAATGATATGAGGGGTAGGATCCAAAATGTATCCCTCTCCCGCCTGTACCTCGGTTACAACGAAGCGTCCCGGAGACAAGTTCGGGATAAAGAATGTACCGTTCTCCGAAGTGGTAAACTCGCCAAGATCCTTTTCACCGCTATTATTAAGCAGCTGAGTGACGTTGAATCTCGCACCGCCTACCGGTTTTCCGGTCAGACTGTCCTTCTTGACAAGCTGCAGGCCCGGCTTAGAAGTGTTATACAGCTGTATGGTGGTGCTTTCTCCAGCCTTCAGGTTGACAGGGTGCTTGGTGGTATCCAAAATGTATCCGTCCGGCGCTTTTTGTTCCGAAATATACACGGTTCCGCCAACCAACCCGTCCATTTCGGTGATTTCGATGATACCATTTTCGTCTGTGCTATAAGTACCAATCAGTTCACCATTGGCCTTTTCGATGCGGAACTGAGCACCAACCAACGGCTTGAGTGTTTCGGCATCACGCTTTTCAATGATGAGAGACGGGTTCTTGTAGTTCTCGACTATAATCGTGTGAACCCGGCATTCCTGCAATACGATTTCCTTCCGATATCCGGAAAGTTCGTATCCGGGGGCCGATTTAATTTCCTCGACGATATAGGCGCGTCCGATCTCCAAGCTCTCCAACAGTGCCTTACCATCCTCACCTGTCTCGATATCCCAATACTGATTGGTGATCGTATCGGTGATACGGAAGACAGCACCTTCCAGTTTGATCGTGGTGTCATTTCCGTCCACCTTGGTGATCTCAATGGAGGGTTTCTTCTTATTGACGAAGGTGACAGTGTATTCTTTATTGTCATCTTCGGCAAAAATTCGGATCGATTGAATCGGATTTTCGTCTAAAAGGAATCCTGTTGGCGATGAAATTTCCTCGATTACGTAGGTGTCATCGGTGAGATTCCCCCGGTAAATAAGCCCGTTGGAGTCCGTCACATCCCGAATGATAACCTCACCAGAACCGCGCCGAACCTCAAATGTAGCACCCGGCAACGGATTACCGTCCTGATCAACTTTCTTAATGAAAAGGCCATCCTTTTTGTAGTTTCTGACTTCAATTTCTACAACCGCATGGGACTGCAGCGTTACTGGCTGAACCTCATCGTTGAGGTTGAATCCATATGGCGCTTGGGTCTCCTGGACCGCATAAGATCCCGGGGGCAACCCCTCAAAACGGGCCTCTCCTGACGAGTCCGTCACCAGAGTTTTGTCGATGGAAGTAGCTCCGGCATCGCCTTCACCCAGGTCGGTGCTCCAAAGATGGATGTGAGCGCCAGCCAGAGCTGCGCCAGTATTCGCATCTCGCTTGGTAACAATGATGTCACCGGTGTTGCGGGTATTTACAAAGGTCATCGTAATTTCCCGGTCACCCTCAACGAAATCAGAAAACTCCTCTACCTGCGGTTCGCTGGTAGTGGTCGCAGTGGATGTGATCTTTTGCGGTCCATCTTCGCCCATGATAATGGCTGTGGTGGTAGTGATTGTCACTGTCCAGGTTTCCACATGCGTGACTCTGGTATAGGTCGGGCTGACTGTTTTAGTCTGGGGTGTGGGATCCAGTTCGTAATACCGTGGCGCCTTGGTCTCCTCGACGATGACGGTCGCCGGATCATGGTTGTCCTTGGGGTGCGTCCAGGTGAAGAGACGAGCACCATTGTCAACCTCCCAGCCCTCAGTTACCTGCTCAGAACCATCGGTGAACTTGACGGTGATCTTGAACTGCGCTCCATCCAGAGGCCGCCCGTCCTGATCCTCCTTGCGGATTGTGATCTGTCCAATGGCGTCCGAATATTCGTAGGTCTTGGACTGATGCACTTCCGTCTCGGTCTCGGTGGTGATGTCGCCGCCGGGAGTATCTTCGCCCTTGGGGTTGTTGAACTCAACAACGGCGGGGTTTTCAGGTTTATTGGCTTCAGTTACCTGAACCGTTTTGCTGGCGGGATCGGAGAGCTTGTATCCTGCCGGCGGTGCGGTCTCCGTTACGGTAAATTCCCCAATTTCATCTACGCCAACCAGGATTTCACCTTTGGAGCTGGTCTTTAACCCTGTTTGCTTAAATCCGCCAGGACCAGTTACGGTGAATGTTGCTCCAGAAAGAACCGCACTTCCATCTTCGTTTTTCTTAATGATTTTTATTTCATATTCGTGTATAGTCTCATCCGTTGTATACACCAGAAGGTTCTGTGTATGGACAGCATCGGTGTTCTGATAAATCCAGTACCGAATGCCACTGGTATCAATATCCGGATCCAGCAGATCCTCGTTAGCACCGGATGTACCCCAGTAATTTACGGTGGTGCCAAGCAGCTCCGCCCAGATGAGAGCCTGCGCTGCGATATAGTCTCCCTTGCTCTTGCCGGAAGCCTCGTAGCTTGCGATGATTTTCTTGATCTGCTCATCCTGGCCTTCTGCCCCACGAACATAGTTGCCGCCAGGCATCTGGCCGTTGAACTCGCCGCAGAAGGCATCTGCACCGTCATAGGTTGTGCGGTACACGTCTGAGAAATAGTATCCGCTGCCATTAGGCTCAGATCCCATCCAGACAGCGTTCATGCCGCCACCGCTGGAAGATCCCCAGCTATACGGTGTAAACTCTACCTTGCCTCCACCCTCATCGCCGGCAATCAGCGGCATCGGCTGTGCCATTGTAGCTTCAGCGTAAGCCTTAAAGTTGACTGCCCAAGGAAGTTCTGTGCCGTTAATGGCTGGTGTGGAAGGCTCAATAGGAGTCAAGGGGACCTCTCCCTCGCTTCCTTCCCCTTCGGGGGGAACGGCAGAACCATCTGTGTTTCCTTCGCCATCGGTCGGAGGGGTTACAGGATTTTCTGTGTTTTCTCCATTCTCTCCATCTTCAGGAGGGATAACGGGATTCTCAGGATCTTCTCCATCGCCCTCGCCCTCCGGAGGCGTCACCGGTGTTTCAGGGGTTTCTTCGCCTCCTTCACCTTCGCCTTCCCCTTCGGGGGGATTGGTAGGTTCGCTTTCACCATCGTCCGGAGGCGTCACCGGCGTACCAGTTCCACTGTCAATATTGTCCCAGCCAGATCCGGTAGTGCCGGAAAGCGGATCATCAATGATGGTGGAAGAGCTGCTCGATGCCCCAATGGATGATGAATTGGCCGCAAACGCAGTTGTGGGAACTGAGCCTACAGTCATGACAACAGCCATCAGGAGCGCAAGCATCTTGCTGGTTCGTTTTGGTTTTTTCACCATGATTTTATTCTCCTCTCTTTTGGATTAAAATAGGGGCCTTTCCGAAAAGAAAGGCCCCTAAATCTATATATAAACCGCCAAGAGGCGGCGGTCGGCAAGAAAACATTGTTTACATCCCTCCAAACATTGCATCAACGATACCGTGATCAAGCAGATAAATCATCTGTTTACATATCCATCTCAAAGAGCAATTTAACAGGAAACAAATGACAATATTTTCGAAAAAGACGAAAAGCGTATCATCGAATGGGGAAAGTCCAAACAGCGTCATTCCTAATTTCCATAGCATAAGGACAAGACAAATTATCATCTCAAAAAAGCACTCGACTTCCCCTGCCTTAAAAATCACCCATAAGAATTTTTTGAAAACCGTCTTTATCGCTGCCACTATTCCAACCTCCTTTCTCGGTTTGGATAACAAAACATCTTTCTATCTCCTCTCAATTTCATCAGCCACTTCATCAGCAAAAACTCGGAAGGTAAAATTTGCCTGATTGCTTACAAAAGCGACCAATGTAAAGAATCTAAGAATAAAACCATTTGTTTGATCAAATGGGATATACCCTAATACTGTCATTCCCAATCGCACATGCACAACAATGAATGAAGCTATCAAGAGCAGCAGAAATGCTTTTTCTATTGCCTTATATATCACCCATAAAACAATCCTGGCAATTCTTTTCATTCTGATTTCTCCTTCATACGATGAGGATAATAAAAAAGCACTTCCGAAGAAGTGCTTTTTTATGGTGAGCTATTTATTAGCCCTCAGAATCCCAAAGTACAAATTCTTGAGTCCAATAAATGGTTCCGTTTTCTACATAACAACCTGTACCCATACGGTTGCCATAATCTGAATAATCCCTCAAGAGAGCTGCTCGATGTCCTTCAGAGTTCATCCAAGAATCAACTACATCTTCCGGTGTTGTTTGACCGCGGGCCGCATTTTCCAGGAATGACATACCATCTACAATTTTACTTTCACCATTTGGTCTTGTATGGGAAAAGCTAACTGTTAATTCTTCTGCTCTAATCTGTGCATACTCCATAGCAGTGCTATCTTCAACCAGAGGATCAAGGCCAGCCTTTTCTCTCTCGATATTGGTCAGCCGGATTACTTCCTCACGGAACTCATCAATATCAATGTCACTGGAACTGGAAGAGCCGCCGCTGGTGCTTCCGGAGCCGCCCTCATAGCTGCCACCATCCAAACCGCGATAGATGTTGAAGTTCTCTACGAACCAAGCCTTCTGCTCATCTGCTTCGTAGTCACTCAGGCCATTTTCACGGATGATGGTGGTGAGGTATTCAATGGGGATATTTCCAAGCAGCTTGCCGCTGGAAGAGTAGAAGTAATAGGCGCTCTTGCCGTTGAGCGTTTCGCCTACAACCTTTACTGCCGAAGTGCTGGAATCGGAAACATTCACAGTGTACTTAGCCAGGGGTCCCTTGCCGCTGGAAGAGGTAGTCTTCTGGGGCGCCGGGGTGCTGCTGCCGCTCTGGGACTGGGCAGAGGACTGGCTGCTGGTGGAAGCAGGCGCAGAACTCTGGGAAGAACTCTGCTGTGCGGAACTCTGAGAGCTGCCGCTGGTTGCGGGAGTGCTGGACTGGGAAGAAGTGCTGCTGGAAGAGCTGCCATCAGGGGTGCTGGTGCTTTCGGCTTCGCTGGAAGAACCGGACTCTGTATCGCTCTCGGTTTCCTCGTCAGTTTCACCCTTCAGCTCATCCAGCTCGGCCTGGAGCTTTTCATTCTGCTCCTTCAGAGCGTCATATTCTTCCTGGGTAATAGTGCTGCTGGAAGGCTCTCCCTCGGTGGTGGTGTTTGCACAGCCGGAAGCGGACAGCACCATCGCCAGAGCCAGAAGCATTACAAATGCTCTTTTTTTCATGTTGTGAACCATCCTTTCATATTCTTAGTTCATTTTTTTCAAATCATTGAGGGAAGCTCTTTGTTTTCCCTTCACTCATATTGTACGACGAAAATGAAAAAACGCAACTCAAGACCTCTCAGAAGGGCTGCAGCTCTCTCTGAGACGCCACATTCACAAAAAAGGAGGCTCCAAAATGCGCGCTCAAATGCCCAGCCAGGCCGCTTTCCGGTGAAGTGTCAGAAGCAGCGCCAAGACTTCCATACTTGTTCAGTGATTCATGAAGCAGAAGGTGGATGGTTCATCTCCCAAATTCTTTACCAGCTCATGCTTTCCGACATATCCATTTCCTATCAATTCCTCAATCAGATTGATGGCCTTGCTTACTGGAATGTCGAACTTGATATGGAGATATGTAACCATATCAGCCATCATAAAGCCAGGAAAGATGATGGGGTTTTTCTGTTCCTCGGAGTCCATCATAAGAAGTTGAAGGATCGCTCTTTCTTTCAGAGAGAGATGATCGTTTTCGCTCTGCTGCAATTTCTGAATCATAAATACTCTGTCTTTTATATTTCCTTCCTTATCAATCCGATAAACACTGGATACAAAGCCCTTCGAAGTCAGACTGTCCATAACTTCCTGCAGCTCCTCTTCGCTGGCTTTTATCAGCACATCCATGAAAACCTCCAGATCGCTCAGACAAAAAGAGCGGAACAATGGGGAATCAGGGGAGTTATTTTCCCAGAGGATAGTGCTGAGACCTGCGGCCTCCAATGAGAGCTTACCCGGGCAGGGGGATTCTGCTTTTCTGATCGATAACACATTTTTCTTAAACTTTGACATAGGGTATTCCTTTCCTTTCATTACTCAACTGTGGCAGCCTGTTCCTCATGGGAACGGAGGATAAGAGTATGCTTTACGATAAGATAGCGCTTACCAATCTAACAGAGCGTAGATATAATGATTTTTTTCGTCCACAGTTTCTGTATAGATACTCGAAGCATCGTTGAAGGAAAAAGAATTTTGACATTGCTGTTTTTCTTTAACATAGATGCTTTGTATATCTTCCCAAGGTTCCAGTTGTTTAATGTTCAAGCGGGTAATGTAGCCAGCTTCACACAATTCATCCAAAATTGCAAGCAGTGTCTCTTCACTGTGCCAAAATCCAGTGCCAAAATGGTGAGAGAAATCATTATCAGTAAAATTGGCCATGAGGAAGTGGCAACGAATATTCACACTTTGCTCGATCAATTTGTAAAGATGAATAATCTCCAAAGAACCGTTGCGTACTACTCGGGAGCGATTTGGGTTACGAACAAAATACAAAATAAACCGCTGATTAGTTTCAAGATCCAAATATGGACATCTAAAGAGATAATGGTTGTTAACCAGCCAAGATAAATAACCCTGAAGTTCATCCGGAGTGATTTTATACATCTGTGAAAGATGAGCGTGCAAATCTTCCAGGGTAAAACTAACGTAGAAATTTTGACCTATTATTTCGTGCAGAAACGCTGCTGCGGTAAACGATAAACGATGTGTTTTCTTTGCAGACAAGGATTTCACACGCTGCTCCTGGAGTTGACTATACAATTTGCTCCCAACAAACACGGGACCTCCTCCTCTCTTACTGCGGGTTATTCTCAACACTCCACTTTTCCAGCAGTTCCAGAATGACATCCTCCATTTGCTGCGGGGTGTAGTCGGTGGGGAAGTATTTCCGGACCTTTTTCTCCTTGAGACTGAACTTGACAGATGCCGGCTTCTTTCCGCAAAGGATTGTAAGTGCAGCATCTCTCGTGAACTGCCCGTCCTGGCTCAGCTTCTTCAGCTGTTCTGCCTGGGCAAGCGATATAGACCCGCCTTCACCGTTCAGTGCTTCCAGGATTACGGCCTGTTCCTCATGGGAGAGGAAAGACAGTTCATAGGCCGGGTTGAAAGCGATTTTCTTTTCGTCAACCATATTCAGCAGTTCGGGAAGCAGCTCAGTCAGGCGGATATAACGAAAAATCTGATTTTTACTCTGCCCGACCTGTTCAGCCAACAGCTCACTGGACTTCTTTCCCAAAGACTTGTTCCCAACTTGGGAACAAGTTAAATCCATGCGCTCGCCCTGGTGTTTCATGGCCTCCAGTTTGAGCTTGTATGAGAACGCTCGTTCACTGGGCAGCAATTCTTCACGCTGCTGGTTGGAGTCCACCATGGCAATGGTTGCAGTATCATCGTCCATTTCCCGCACGATCACCGGCATGGTTTCCAGGCCGGCCAGCTCGCTGGCATATTTCCGGCGATGGCCGGCAATCAGCTCATAGCCTCCATCCGGATCCGGGCGAGCCAAAGCAGGGACGAGAACGCCATACTGCCTGATGCTTTCGGCAAGATCCTGCATCTCATCATTGTCAATGACCTTGAATGGATGGTTCTTGAACGAGTGAAGCTCGGACAAGGGTATGTCCGTCACTTTTTCCTTTTTGGCGTCAGCACGTTCTTCATCTGTAGAGAACAGATCTTCGTAGGAACGCATTGAAATGGCTTTAGCGGCGCTTTTCAAGTTTTAACACCTCCTGGGTCAGATTGATATAGGCTTCTGTTGCTTTGCCCTTGGGGTCATGTGCAAAAATGCTCTTGCCCAAAGCGCCGATTTCCTTCACTTTCGCCGAATGAGGAATCTCCGTATCAAAGACCTTGAGATTGTTGCCGTAGGTATCCCGAATCAGTTCAGCGACCTCTCTAACAAAACTCATTCTCTTGTCTATCATATTCACCAGGATTCCGTCAATCTCCAGGTTAGGATTCAGCTGCCGCCGAACTTTTGCGACTAACAAGAGCAGCTGTTCCAATCCCTTTGCCGAAAAATATTCAGCTTGAACTGGAACAATAACGCGATTGGCGGCTACCAGAGCATTTATGACGAGCTTCCCAAGGGTGGGCGGACAATCAATGAGAATGTGAGTATACCGATCCTTGAGACAATCAAGATACTGCTTCAGGATTGTTTCACGGCTCATTGCGTTGACCAGAGTATTTTCCATACCAGACAACTCGATATCAGCCGGCATCAGGTCAACACCCTCGGCATGATGCAGAATCCCTTCAGTTGGGTCGATTGGTTCTTCCAGAATGATCTTGTTCATTGCTGTTTCCAGTGTAAAAGGCAGCTCGTCCGGTCGGGGCCATCCCAAACCGATGGCAAGACTGCCCTGGGGATCTGCATCAACCAGCAGAACCTTTTTCCCGGCTTTCGCCAGTCCAATTCCCAAATTGATGCAGGTCGTTGTCTTCCCGACTCCACCTTTCTGGTTACAAACTGCGATAATCTGACAATCTGTGTTTTTTTCCTTCATAGTGAATTTTCTCCTTTCATCTATTGCCAAGCGCACAGAGGCACTATGGTTTCAAATCAAAAATTGCTGATCCGGTTCAGCACTGTTTGCCGGATATACGGCGCCAGGGAACGGATCGTTGGCAGCGCATCTGCAATCTGTGTGACAATTTCGTAGAAGACCATGGGGTTCTTTTCGATGCTGCGCTGCATCTGGTC
>ERZ779851.2479-NODE-2479-length-13977-cov-2.711967_pt1 | contig 13977 bp, 22 predicted proteins | sample MGYA00511094_ERZ779851 | MGnify/ENA primary metagenome ERZ779851 (study PRJEB29588, sample SAMEA2155512) | human gut metagenome | biome: human gut; feature: human-associated habitat; material: faeces | place: Denmark | collected 2008/2010 ...
ACCCGCGCCTGAGCGCTCGCTCAAAGACAGGATACAGGCAGCAAAAAGGCCGGGTATCTGCTTTTGATATCCCGGCCTTTTTCTTACCGCTTAACATGCATTACGGCTTTTTCACCACAACGCCTGCCGCGGGCTTTAATTTGGCCCTGGCCTTTGCGCGCTGCACGCAGATCGCGCCCACAACCACCACGATCGCCGCACCGACAGCGGCGCCGAGGTAATGCCATTCAGGCAGCGTCGGCCAGTACTTCACAAGGAAACCGTCGCTTGTGAACATGCCGCCCGCGATCCACCCGAGAAGACCGCCGCCGAACCACACAATCACCGGGAAGCGGTCAATCAGGCGCAGAATCACCTGGCTGCCGAACACAATAAAGGGCACGGAAACCACAAGGCCGAAGATCACGAGCAGTGTCTGATGGTCTTCATGCGCCTGCTGCGCAGCGCCCGCGATGGCGATCACGTTATCCAGACTCATCACAAAGTCCGCAACGATGATGGTCTTGATCGCACCGAGGAGCTTGGAAGATCCGGCAATGTTTTCATGCGAATCCTCAGGCTCAGGCAGCACAAGCTTCACGCCGATCCACAACAAAAGCGCATTGATGGCAGCATCTATTGAGGAGCGGTTGTCCATGTCCGTCCGGATCTGCCAGATTTCGTCTATGTAGAAGAAATTCCGTTTGTTCATCACACCGCTATCGATGAGCGGATTCACCCGGTTCACCTCATCGAGGATCCGGACAGCTTCGGTCTTTTCTGTTTCGGATGAACGCTCATCCTGAAGGACAGCCTCACATCTTCTCCGGCTCTGCTCGGTACGGTCGATGACCCGCTGGGATTTCAGCGCAGATTTGGGATGCCTCTTGATACACCTCCTGCCAGGCGATGAGCTGCTCCCTCAGGATCCGGTCAACCAGTGAACGTGGCCGCTGTCGCCATGCTTCCCTGTCGCTGGCCGACATGGTCCATAGGCAGCTGTCAGGGGGTTCTGTCAGGTCCATACCTTTATCTTTCAGCCAGGAGGAAAGCGCTAGTTCGAGCGCTTGTCTGCGATACACGCATCCACCGTGCTGATAGCAGTCATAATGATAGACAGGAGAGGTTCCCTGTGAGAGCCAGGTGCGGTATTGCTCCATCCGCTTGAGCAGCTGTTCACGCTCAGCGCGTATATCGTCCATGAAGCGGTTCGGCAGCGCCACGGGCGATCCGGTAAAGCGTCGGATATCGGAGATGAGCTTTGACCACATGTCCAGCGAGGTCTGGTCGAAGATGTTCAGCAGGCCCTTGCCTTCTCTCAGTCTCCAGTAGTTTTGGGCAAGCGGAAGTCCGGTCTGTCTTTTTAGGAGATCTGCTGCCAAGGCTTTGGGAAGTCCGACTCCCGTCAAGGTCAAGATGCTGCAGCGAGTACGCAGAAAGCCGGCTACACTTATCCACTGGACACACACTGAATCGGAGATGGACTTAAATAAAAACCGCTCCTATCTGGTTACCGTCACCACCGAATTGGGAGAAACGGAAACGCTGAGTGTGTCAGCCAGAAACGAGGAAAAGGCAGAAGAACTGGCCATCGACCTGGTGGGACGGAGAATGGTCGGACTTCGGGGAGTGTTCTGCAGAAGCGTCACGGTGAAGGAAGACAGCTTGGGAAAAGGACGTTGACAGGATGAGGAAATGTCCAGGAGAGGGAAGACTGTCCGCGCCCGGTGGCGCGGACCCGATTTTTATTTTCAGCCCCCTGCTGCACAAGGGGCTGAGTGATGGATGGTGATTACATTTGGAACTGCGTCTTTCCGATAAAGAAGCCGCCCAAGATTTCGGCTCCCAATTTCTCCAACTGAAGGGCAAAGCGGGCATAGGAAAAGCCTTTGGTGAGAATGTCGTCGAAGCAAAGCACCTTCTTGCCTTTGAAAAATTCTTTGTCAAATTCAATGACCTGCACCAACTGCAGTTTCTTTTGGTCAAACTTCTCGTGCACCGCCAAGCGTTCGCCTTCTACGTGGATGTGGTCATAGGCATTGATGGCACCGGTGAGTCTGCATACCATGGCGGCAAACTCCTTGTAGCGGATTTCGTTCTTCGCTGCGGATGATGCCGGAATGCACGCAAAAACGATGTTTTTCACTTCGCTGCCGAAACATTTAATCATGGCGTTTGCGGTGCCACTGCCTTGTATGCCCGTCCGTCTTTGAAGTCCCAAATGAGCTTGCGTACCTGCCAGTCGCGCTGCGAAACCTTCTTGAACTGCATCGGGTAGTACTGATAGAAAGCATACATCAACTTTCTCCACTGCCGTTCCAAACTTGGGTATTGTCCTTTTGCCATAGCTTTGAGTATTAAGGGTTCAACTTTTTGAGATTTATGCTTCAGCTAGATTTCTAGACCTTTTTATTTCAAGTTTCCTTGGAGGTTCTTTTGTAGGATATTTCGATAATTATTTTGCTTATACTTGTATGGATAATGTTATCCCCGCTCAGATAGCATACGCTATCTCCTACATTAAATTCAGTATCTATATTCATACCTGTTCGGTTTTGTTCTGGTTATTCGCTAAGAAACAATTCTCTCACACATGAAAATGAAATAACATCTGCACAGCAATAAACTCTTCTTTTTTCAAAATAAATACTTAGCAGTTGGTATTTTGGAAAACAAAGAGAAGATACATAAGTAACTTTGAAATAGGCATACATGCCGGTGTTGTCAATGTGAAATTCCGAAACAATGCCTTCAGTTACCTCCTCAATCTCTTTGATTATTTCAAATTTCAGTTCTTCTAATTTTTCTAACGTTATTTGAACTCTACTCATATCTGTTCTGTTATTAATTATTGAGCAAAACTTCTTTTTTACTTTGTTTATAGTCATACCCAGCTATTTCCGTTCTTATGAAAATCAAAAATGGCTTTTTGCATCTCTTCATCATTTTTAGGTTCATGAGTATATCTCTCATGGCAATAACAGTAGTTGCTTCCGTAAGCACATGTACAAAATATCTTATTCAGCTCCTCTCCAACTTCCCATCTGGCATTATCGTTAGGTATTCTTCCCTCCTGTAACCATTGCCACTGGGTTTTCATTTTCTCTCGGTATACAGCATTTTTTATTCTTTTCTCTTCCCGTTTCTTGGCTACATCCCGGTACTCCTTCCTTTTGGCAAAAAGGATGGCTTTGGCAGTGTCCTTATCTTCATGGACCTCACTGTCTTTGAAATAGACAGCTTTGGCAGAGTAAAAGCAGTTAGTCCATTGTTTTGTACCTTTGGCCCCCTCATTGGTGATAAAACCCTTTTTAGCCCATTGCAGGGCCGTTAATATTTCCATATTGCTCCCTTTCTATTATATATTATTTAAGTTCGAAGATTCTGTTGATGGTGTCAGCTAATTTATCATTGATGATTTTCGAATTCCAACTGTCAAATTCAAGAATAATACCAACTTGTCTGGAACCGCCGGAGTCTATATAAGACCTGCCCATTGTGATATTTACAGGCAGGTTCTCCTCTTTGGCTACCTCTATAAAAGCGTTTGCCAGTTTTTTTAACATTTCACATCTTATCAACATAGTATTTTCGGATTAGTGATTATGAATTGACAGCCATGAAGAAACCGGCATTATTATACTGTTGCCTGATTTCTGCGGATGTAAGAATATGATACTTGGTATACAACTCAGCATTGAACAAGTCAACCTGAATACAATACTCCACGATTTTCTCCACTTCTTCCGGAGAGAGTGCCCAATAGTCCGCTACTCTGCAAAGCATATTCTTACACCAATACAATGAATGGTTTCCTGTACGGAATATCTCATTTTCTATATAATCATAAACCGCATATCCATTACATCCATATACAGTTTTCAGATCACTAACTTTGGTTTCATGCAACTGTGATGTCCTTACATTATAACAAGGCAGGAATGGAATAATCTTATTGTCTGAAATAACGGATTTCATAATGTCTTTTATTTAAATTTCGGTAATAAGGATGCAGTTCAGATTCTTATTGAATTCTGAACAAAAGATTGTTGCTGCAAAAAATTATACTCTTGCAGGTATATCGTATCTTTTACGTATTTTTTTTACGTAATTGAAAACAGTCTTTTCACAGACTTTTGGAAAAGAGGGATTATTCTCCTTTAGATATTCATGAATCTGGGTGGAAGAATAATAAGGACAGGTTATCAGCAAATGCTTAACTGACTCCTCATAAGGATCGAGACGGCAGGAATAAGAAGGGCGCGGACGATTGCCATGTTGAAGAAGCTCATCAACATTTAATCGGGAAAGCCGCATGACTCTGCCGGGAGGAAGTTGCAGCTTCTTTGCTATTTGAGAACGGCTCAAGCCAAGAAGTCGAAGTTCGGCAATGTTATGCCAGTCTTGATAGTCTTCTGTAATCTTTTTTGCATCCATTTTCTACATAAATATAGTTTTCGTAAAGTGAAATATTTAATGTTACGAAAAAGTGATGCGGCAAAGTTACGAGTTACACCTGAGGGCGGTAATTTAGCTGCATCAAAGATTCGTAATCTGGAATGTCCCAGTTACGAAATCTGTCTAATAGATTATGGATGCGGCAAATTTAACAGAAAAATACATATTATGGAGCAATATCCTTGATCTTCGTTCACGGGGAATCAACATTGCGCGGACAGCCCGTCGTCTTGGTGTGTCCCGTAATACGGTACGACATCTCCAATCCCTAAGCTCCGAGGAAGTCCTTCAGCAAAAAGAACGGCATTACAAGCTCCATGCCTACGAGCAGGCCGTCGCATCCCTTCTTATCAGTCTCCCCTCCATTTCCAGCAGTCGTATTGGCGACTACTTGCGGGAACATTATCCGGACTTTCCGCACGTCTGCGAGAAGACCGTCCACAATTATGTCCAGTTCGTCCGGAAGAAGCACCATATTCCTCCGGCCAGATAATCACCGGTCCCATTCTCCCAAGGAGTGGGAGCCCGGTCCGTCATATACATAATTCTTAACAGTAAACATTATACATTATCATATATGAATACCCAAAGCTTTACAAACGGAACAAGCCGCCGCCTGTCACGGGCTGTACGGCGCCAGGAATGCGGAACACATCCTTGCTATGAGCTCAGCACTTCCCAATTTTCTGACATGAAAGTCAGAAGACTCACCCGCCAATACGGTTTTTCCGGTTACAGCATTTACCGGTATCTCGTAAACGAGACACTCCACAACGGGAGCTACCTCCTGCTGTGGTGCGAGGAAACGGCGCAGGCGGTGGCCTCTTACTGGAATGCCTCTTTGGAAGATGTTACAAGAATTGTCAACGGCTGCATACAGGTCGGCCTGTTCAATGACGAGCTTTTCAGGAAGCACTGGGGCCTGACTTCCGCCGACATACAGCGAACTATATGGACCATGTCAGGTCCTGTGGCATGCTCTCCCGGTATCCTGGTATCCCCAAGGAGTCCGAACTTTCGGCCAGCTGATGTATTATCCACTTTAAATATAAAGCTTATGCCAAAAACAACTAAAAAGGTTTTCACCTATTTTAGGTTCGAGACCGATCATTTCTATGATACGAAAGTAAAAAGACTAAAAAATAAATTTGGAATGGAAGACTGGGGGGTGTTCCATTTCATTGTAAACGAGATCTACCGTGTCGAGGGATGCTACAACTGTAATTTGCAAATTTTCTTGTGTCTTTTTTTAGAAAAGTTAAATATGCCACTGAATACACCAGTAACTAAGGCTTTACAAGTTCGTTTCTCGTTCCTGTTGTAGTCTTAAAATAGTCTGCCTGTTTTCTAACCGGTAGCTACTGTCGGTAAAACTTGATGACTTTACATCGATAAAGCAATCGGTCAAGCAGAGCATTGGCAAGGATTTCATCATTTAATGTTTCTACACATTCTGTAGGTGCCTTGTTGGTTGTAATGATGATGGATGTCTTCTCATGCAGTGTGTTTATAAGATTGAAAAAAGCTGTAGCTTCCTTTCTTTTCACAGGAAACAGCATGATATCATTTATTGCCAGCAGCTGTGCGCGCAGAATCTTGTTATAAGTCATCATGGCCGGAGTTGAGATATCTTTAAGCCTGAGACAATTTACGATATCCTCCATTGTCATCAGGTATGCCTTGTAACCGGCCTTGACCGCATCAAAGACAAGACCGGCTGCCAGAAATGTTTTTCCAGTCCCTGATGGTCCCATCAGGATCAGGTTATAAGCTTCACGGAGCCATACCAGTTCACGAAGCTCCTTCATCTGCCGGCGGTCTATGCCCTTATAAAAATTGTAGTCGTATTCGTCAAGATCATGTTTTCGGGGCAGACGTGCCGCAACAAGGCGTCTCTCGTAGTCTTTCCTCTCTTTCATTTCAACTTCGGTACCTAATACCAGGGACAGGAATTCCGAGTAGGTCGGTTTTTCTTCCTGTGCATGATGCAGAATGCTGTCCATGCGGTTTGCAATGTTATAAAGCCGCAGACGTCTGGCGTGTTCTTTCAATTTTTCACTTTGTATCATTCAAAAAACTTGTTATATTGGTTTATATCTGTTTTTTCAGGATGACAGTCCGCTGTTTCCGGAATGGATGTCGGAGCTTGGATAGTCATCCCGTCCATATTGTCCTTGCTTCTGTGGATTGAGCCGGATATTTCCTGCACGGAAAGGCTGTTGTATATGTTCTTTTCCAGACAGGTCCGCAGGGCTGCTATCACTGTTTCTTTGCCGTATTCGGATATCACATGAAGCAGCAGTTTCATATTGTCCCTGTAATAGCGCGGCTTTTCCCTTTCCAGATTCCGGAGCCACAGAATAACGGTGGGGTCATCTTCCGTCCGCTTTCGGATCCGGACCTGCAAGTCATTCACACTCCATGTCTTGTCCTTATGATGTCTTTTGTCACATACATTTTTCCCTTTTCCGGGACACAACTCATGCCTGCATATGAGTTTGCCGCTCTCTTTGTCGTACAGTTCGATATATCCGTTATTCTCAAGAAGCCACACAACGGTGTTCCGGTTTCTATAGGTGCTGGAGGGTACACTGTAGTAGTTGGTCCGGTACCGTACCGTATTGTCCTTGCGGACATGATACTCTTTCGGCTCGTCTTTGGGGGGGCACCGGTTCTCCATAGTATGGCAACAGATATTTCCGTTCAATCTCAAATTCCTCAGCCGGAACTAGGCGTGTGGTTCCATGTATCTTGCCGTTTCCTGTTTTTTCCAACCATTGCAGGACCTCGGTGTTAAGGACTTCCAGACTGTTAAATGTCCGTCCGGCAAGAAAGTTACGCTTGACATATTTGACCACATTTTCCACTTTTCCCTTGCTTTCCGGATCAGCAGGACGGCAGAACACGGGCTGGAAATGCTGCTCGTTGACAAAGGCACGGAACGTTCTTGTCAATATGAGGTCACCCAGGTTTTCTCTGACCAGCAGGACTTTGTCCTGGTCATAGATTATCCTTCTCGGCTTCCCTCCGAAATATGCGAAAGCCAGTTCATGGGCATATACGGCTAGGGCTGATGTGAAAGGCGTACAGGAAAAATACACGAACTTCTGTTTGGAACGGCTCATCACCATGACAAAAAAATAAACTTTGACAAAGTCGTCCCTGTATGTGGGCATGCGGCTTTCTCCGAAATCCATCTGGGCATATTCCCCGTAAGGGGTATCCGGCATTTTCTCATAAACACGTTTGGAAAGCCCCTCCTTGTCCAGATTATACTTACGACGTACAGTTTCCACAAAATTGTATACGGTTTTCCCGCAGACAACAGGAAGATCAGGATACTGTTCCTTCATCCAGTCATGAATCTGGGAGGCGGACAGGAACCTGTACCGGGAAAGAACGTCACAGACATAACTTTCGTATTTGTCAAGTATGCGGGGATATCGCCTGCGATGCTGCAATTTTGCAGTCAATGTGTCCTCATCCATTTTCAAGTACCGGCGCACCGTACTTCTATGCAGACCAAGCTGGAACGCAATCTGACTTTTGTTAAATCCTTTTGAATATAATTCTCTTATTTTGTACCACATGATGACTCTGTTGTTTGATTGGTGTCTGCATGCGTCCTTAGTTCTGTCCATATCATTTATATTATTGAAACGCAAATATAGACATTTTTAGGAGGCATGATGGCATATTTCCTTTTTCTAAAAGGACATGGGGCAAAGATACGGATTACAACTCCATACCTGTCCGTATTAATATTTTAATTTTAAAATTGTTTGATATTTTAAAATTAAAATATTCTGATATTAAAATGTTTTTAAATTGAACCGTCAGCATTCTTTTGAAAAAAAGAATATCCATTGATTTTCCACATAAGATCAAGTGTGGGTTACAGAATTAGGTGTCTGATATTTTTAATGATAATATAACATGTATGGGTAAATAAATATCATAAAACAACACCTGCATGACTTCATGTACAGGTATTTATGACTAAAGTTTTAATATTTCAACATTTTGATATTTTAATGTTTTAATATTAAAACACTTTAATGTATTGACATTAAGTATTGGATGGATATATTGAATGGCTATTTTTTTTTAAAAGTGACACGGCAATTTAGAATGTATACCTATCGGATTCGTGGAAAAAGAGGACCATTCAAAATAATCCTGCCCGCTTCTTTTTGTTCCTTCTTGACGCTACCAGGCATGTCCGGTTCTCCGTCATCATTTTCAGATTACCAATATTTTTATTCGTTCATGGACAGGAATGTTCATGCGCATTTCTATCGGCAATCTGATCATTACTGGCGGTATCCGCTTAATGAAAGAATACTGTCAGGTATTGTTCATTTTCTTTTTTTCGGGAAGATTATGCAGAAACAGGTGTTGTACTTTTCTTGATTTTCAGAATCGGTTTGATAAAGTCTGCCGTATTGTCTTCCGGTTTGTCCACCGGCCACTTGCCGATAGCTTCCGAAGGAATCTCTTACAAAATGGCAATGCCAGTGCCTTTCCGGATTTCTCCGTGTCTTTCAAGACCTGAAATCCGGCGCACATCCGTATCTGCCATATAACCTTGCAGTTTGTTCCTGTATAGACATAATATATATCCGTTTTTCTGTCACATATTTTTTATATTCATTTCATTCCGCATGGTCTTTTCTCTTTTCTTTGGAAAGGGCTCTGCCCGAGAAATTCCATTTTTTCATCGAAAAAATAATAAGGAAGAGCAAGCAGGGTTCAGGCAAAGCCATGAACCAAATCACGCAGAGCCGTGATTGTCAATTGATTATGTTTTTTTTTGTAGACAAATAGTCTACTTTTTCTGTAGATTTTAGCTTTTTTATGTTGATAATCAAGTAATTGTATTGTCTATATAAAATCTACATATTTTTATATATAATTGATTGTCAGCTCTTTACAGTGTAGGCGAAAAATCTACAGAAAATAATATGGAGGCAGTACAAAAAGGTTGTGCTGATCCGCCCTTACATTTGCAGAAAGATTCAAGATTATGCAAACAAAAATTACAAAAACCATTCGTGTATCCATAGATGTGAAACAGCATCTGGATGAAATGAAAGGAAGCGTGTCGGCCAGTGAATTCATTGAGACAATGCTGTCCTACTTTGAGCGGAACGGGGTGGATCCCCGAACATCAATCAACGGGAAGTTCAAGACACTGGAACTTCAGGGAATCGAACGGATCATCAAAATCATCCGTGCCATAGAAAAAGATAAGATTGACAAGCTGCTTCCGGCGCCGGAAGCGCACAGTGATGTTCTGCTGAAACAGACAGACAAACAGGTCACCCAACTGAAAGCGGAAGTGGAACGCTTGAAGCAAGCAGGTGCTCCTGACGTGGAGGACAGACGGAAACTCAGACAGGTTGTCAGGCTGCTGGAAAACGCTTTCGACCAGAAGAACTTCAAGAAGGCGGAAATAGGAACAGATTATTTTGTCGCACCGGTTTATCTGGAAATGTTGTTATATAAAGTAAAGGAAATATGTTCATAAAACAGGTAATGGCCCGTCCTGTACCGACTCATCCGAAGTGGAAATACAGTTTGAACAGAGAAAGTATGATACTTTTTTTTCACAAGAAAATATTATATGGCGCCAATGTGGTTTATGCGGAAGGCTGGCAACAATCAAAAAAAGAATGGCATATTCTACCATATTTCCAGCAATCCTTTACAGAATGAAGTGTCCATATAGTCCGGCGAATTATCTGAAAGGGGATTATGAAGTTCGGGCTGTCACCATGAAGGAACAGAGGACGACAGGCGGTGAGTTGAAAAAAATGCAGTATCATACATGAATCTGTATTCAAGAAATTTCAATAGGAACCTTATGATTATTATCAGAACTAAATCCAGGTGGAATGTTTGTAAAGGTACATAAACCGGTCAACACGCCCTGTGTATGCGACAACAAGGATAGGTGTCGGGCACTGGTGGAATATCTGTTGAAGGAAAGTCTTGAAGACAAACCTTATTATGACACTTTCTTCTCCCATGAGGAGGATTATGTACCACCGGTGACGGTCATACAAAAGATTGACAACAACCATAAGAAGCTGATGAAAGGAGATGATAAATTCTATATGCTGTCCATCAATCCCTCACAGGATGAAGCGGCTCATCTGATTCGGAAGGTTACAGGAAAGCAGGTGACGGAATTTGAGCAGCTCACCGTGGAGGAACAGGAAAAAGTCATTCATGAGTTGAAGAATTACTCCCGGAACTGTATGGACCTGTATGCGGAGAATTTTCGCAGGGAGAAGATAAAATCAGGAAAGGATCTTGTTTATTTTGGAAGGGTGGAAACGGAACGCCACTACAGGAACAGTGATGAGGAAGTGAAGGAGGGACAGGCAAAGTCAGGGGACAGGAAGCCCGGGCTACAGCTTCATGTACATATCATCGTGTCACGGAACGATGTGACACAAACAGTAAGACTTTCACCATTAGCAAGAAGCAAAGGTTCATTTAATGAACTAAACGGTAAGAAAGTCATGGTCGGCTTCGAACACATGGAGTGGAAATCCCGGTGTGCGGACCGGTTCATCAGTATGTATGGTTACAAGGCCACACACAAGTATTACGAGGACGGCAGGGAACACACCTACCATTATGTTCCGGGAAAGAACGAGGCGATGAGCATGGCCAAATCCGCCATCCTGCAGAAAGAATTCAGAAACGAGAGGAAGATGCTGGATGTGTCTTACCGGATGTTCCGTTTCATGGTGAATCCGAAACAGGCTCTCATAGCGGAAGCTAAAAGACTGGTAAAGGATGCGCTTACTGGAAAAATCTAAATCAATTTATGAATATGGATCATATGTTTATTATGAGACTGGCAGCCCTGCTTTTTGGTGGCGGCATTGCCGGTTGTCTGTTTCCGGGAAAATCCCGGATGTCACATGTCCTGTTCCTGCTGTTGATACTTGCAGAAACAGCTGTCGCACATGCCACCATCCCGGACGGGTGGTGGTTCCTGCTTCCGGGTGTCGTTTCCGTACTTCTTCGTCTTTCTTTCAAAGGAGGGACAGAAAGCGGAAGGTCGGAAAAGCCCTGCTCTCCCTTCACGCTACGGACGGGACAATTATCAGATATTATTACTGGTTCTCCAATTTCCTTGTTTATGGAGGAGCCGGTTCCGGCAAGACCAAATCCATAGGCAAACCGCTGATGGAACAGTACATCAGGTCCGGATTCGCCGGTTTCATCTATGACTTCAAGGATTTTGACTATACCCGGACTGCATACAACCTGATCAGGAAACACGGATACCCCCATGAGTTTTATTATGTAAATTTCACAGACATGAACCGGACTTACCGCTTCAATCCGCTGGACAGGAGGAATATAAAGGACAGGACGATGCTCATGCAGCTGATGGAGGACGTACTGGGCGCGTTGATGCCGCCCACATCATCAATGGTATACGGGTACGCTTGGCATCCTGAACGGCGTGGCATACAGGCTTTGGGACGAGTTCCCGGAATGTTGCACGCTGCCGCATATCGTTAACTTCGTGATGAAGGCCGATACGGGATAGCTTCAGGAATTTCTGAAGCTGAACGATATCAGTGCCATGATAGCGGGGCGTACCTCAAGGTGGAGGACAGCGAGAAGATGTAGGCCTCCTATGTGTCCACCCTCAGCAACTATGTGGCGAAGCTGACCACCAATGAGAACATATACTATGTGCTGACAGGGAATGACTTCGACTTCAATCTGATTGATCCTGAACATCCGAAACTTTTTGCAATCAGCAACAACTATGCGACGGAATCGGTGATATCCCCCGTTATTGCCATGATGGTGAGCATCACCTCGCGCTCGTTCTCCATGGAGAACAAGGTCCCCTTTGTATTTATCTTGGACGAGATGACTACCTTCAAGGTGCGTGACTTCGAGAAGCTGCCTTCCGTCTTGCGCGAGTACGGGGCGGCGTTCCTGCTGCTCACCCAGTTCAAGTCGCTCTCCTTCGGCTTCAACCCGCTCATCGTCGCGTGGCTCGTCACGATGGTCGTCCTCATCGGCGTGAGCCTCTTCACGAAGCCCGTCTCGGACGCCACGATCCGCCGCCACTTCGACGATCTGGACAAGCCCGCCAAGGCCTGATGCGAACGCACCCAATCGCCTGAAGGCAACCCATGACGCGCCGCCCGGCCCCCTTCGTGAGGGGCCTGCGGCGCGCCTTCAAATGAAAAGGCAGTAAATCATGCAGCTTGCACATCTCAACTGGCAGGAGGCCGAAAAGGTTCTTGCCGATCCTGAAACTCTCGTCGTCATTCCCGTCGGTTCGACCGAACAGCACGGCTCCGTAGGCCCGCTCGGCACCGACTGGCTCATCCCGCAGGAGCTCTGCCGCCGTCTCGACGGTCGCATGGAAAAGCTCCTCATCGCGCCCGTCATTCCGTTTGGCGTCGCGACGCATCACATCAACTTCCCCGGCACGATCGACCTTGGCCTTGAAACGATGATCAAGGTGATGGGTGCCGTCTTCGAATCTCTCTACAGGCACGGCGCAAGGCGTTTCGCGGTCATCAACGGCCACGGAGGCAACGATCCCGCGATCGAAAAGGCCGCGCTCGAGATGTATCGCAGGGGCTCCCAGGTGACGCTCGTCAACTGGTGGGGCATTGCGCCCAAGCTCAATCCGGACTGGCCCACGGGCCACGGCGACGCTCAGGAGGCTGCGGCCGTCATGGCCTTCGCGCCCGAGCTCGTCAAGTCCGAATGGCTCCTCGACAACGTCGTCACGCCGCCTTCCGCGGACTTCAAGCAGCTCCACATCAACACGGTTCTCTTTGAGGGCGCGCCCGTCAAGGTGATTCGCGAAATCCGCGACACCGTCAACACGGGCGGTCTCGGCGGTCTTGAATCCAAGTTCGCCACGCGCGAATGGGGCGTCGCCATGATGGACGGCGTTACCGACTGGATGGTCCGCTATCTCGAGGCCTTCCGCAGGATCGACCTGCCGAAGAAGCATTGGGACTGACCTTATGGCTTACGAAGACATTCTTGCCGCCGTGGATGCAGTGCGGCTCATGGATAGCGTTCGCGCGATCTGCACGGGCGAACGTCTTTCAAACGAGGCGGAAGTCCGTTCCTTCGACGTTCTGGAAAAGCTCTTCACGGACGCGGGTTGCCGCGTGACGCGCGAGGCGCTTCCAGGCTACGTCAGCACGCCCGAAGGCGCAGCCTTCGAAGCGGGCGGCATTGCTTATGAAGTACTCACTCACCCCATGACGCCTTCCGCAGATGGCCTCGAGGCGGATCTTGTCTACGTCCCGGTCGACCGAACCGGGTCGGCATCCGCCGAAGAGGTCTCCGGCAGGATCGTTCTCACGGACGGTCTGGCAATGGAGCCCGTCGTGCGCGCCCTTGAGGACAGGGGCGCCGCAGGCGTCGTCTTCATCACGGGCGAGGAGATCCACAACATGATCGTCTCGCGCGTCTGGGGCTCGCCCACGCCCGAAACCCTGCACGGCTATGTCGGCATTCCCGTCGCAA
>ERZ779851.2485-NODE-2485-length-13967-cov-4.091504_pt1 | contig 13967 bp, 9 predicted proteins | sample MGYA00511094_ERZ779851 | MGnify/ENA primary metagenome ERZ779851 (study PRJEB29588, sample SAMEA2155512) | human gut metagenome | biome: human gut; feature: human-associated habitat; material: faeces | place: Denmark | collected 2008/2010 ...
TGCCGTATTCATACGTGTCAGGATCAAGCCAGATGTCCGTTTTGGTATCAGAGGCGTATTCGTTTTCCATCACGTCTTCATGGCTTTCCGTTTCGCCTATCTCATATTGGCTTCCACGATAATTGAACAGCAGTTCTATCTCTTCCGTATATCCGTCGACCAGATTATCGGAATCGATCATTGCATCAGCCATTTCTTTACATTAACTACGGCAGAGTTTTTAATTTTTTCAGGGATTTTTTTTTCAAAAGTTGACACGCCCGTGCAATTGTCCTTGTTATCAGCGTATTACCTCCGTTTCTGGACGAACTTGGGCTCGGAGGTCAGTTTCCTACCCTCAAAAGATACCACGACGATTAAAAGTGCGCTAAAAAAGTGCAGAAGTAATCAAAATTTGATTACCTTTGCACTAAAACCGCACACTATGACAATCAGAGAATGGATTAGAGATAGAGAAATTAGTGGCTTCCCAACCTTTTCACTTGATGATGTAAGGCTGGCATTTCCTAATTATTCAGAACAGGTCATTAAGAATGAACTATTCCGTTTATCATCACAAGGTATTTTATATCCTGTGTACCGAGGATTCTATGTCATTATCCCTCCACAGTATGCAGCCAAAAGAATGGTTCCTCCAATATATTATATTGACCAATTGATGTCGTATCTGAATAAACCATATTATATCAGTTTATTGAATGCCGCAGAAATCTTGGGTGCTGCCCATCAACAGCCACAGAAGTTTTCGGTAATGACGGTATTTCCAAAGTCTTCCGTCTCTTCATCAAAAAACAATTCGCTTGTTTGGGGATATCGTAAAGAGATTCCATCAGATTTTTTGTTGTTCAAGAATTCTGAAACAGGAGTGATCTACTACTCAAATGCTGAACTGACAGCCATTGATATTGTGCAATATGAACAATATATCGGTGGACTCTCAAGGGCAGCGACCATTTTGGATGAATTGGCAGAAAAACTTGATTTTCGTAGAGCTTCTGATAACTTGTTTAACTATACATCAACCGCTACCATCCAACGATTGGGATATATATTAGATGATATTTTAGAACAGAAAGAGATTGCAGAAGTATTACATGCTGAATTATTGACATATGTCAAGCGTTTTAGATATATTCCTCTTAGCAAACAAAAAACTGATGAAAATGCAGAAAAGAATACTCGTTGGAAAGTTAATATAAATTCAATCATAGAAACAGACGAAATATGATAAACAGAACAGCTATTACCCAATGGAATAAGATTGTTCCTTGGAATGATAATGCTCAAGTAGAACAAGACCTTATTATCTCTCGTGCATTGGTCGCTATTTTTAGTGATGAATTCCTCGCATCACAGCTTGCGTTCAGAGGAGGGACAGCACTTCATAAATTATATCTGTCGCCACAGCCCAGGTATAGTGAAGATATTGATTTTGTACAAATCGCACCGGGACCGATAAAACCAATCATGTTCAGACTTGGTGAAGTACTGAGTTTTTTGCCTGATAGGGTTACAAAACAAAAGCGATACAACAACACGATGTTGTTTCGTATGGAGTCGGAAATTCCCCCGACAATTCCCCTACGTTTGAAAATAGAGATTAATTGTTTTGAACATTTCAATGAACTTGGACTGGTTAAAGTTCCATTTGAAATGGAAAACAGTTGGTTTTCTGGAAAATGCGAGATTACCACATATCGCTTGAATGAATTATTGGGAACAAAGCTACGAGCATTGTATCAGCGAAAAAAAGGACGCGATCTTTTTGACTTGTATGTCGCCTTATCAGATGCATCTGTAAATATTGACGAAATTTTACGCTGCTATAATCGTTATATGTCGTTTGTTGTACAACAACCACCCACCTACAAGCAGTTCATCAACAATTTGGAAGAAAAAATGTCAGACCCTGATTTCTTGGGTGACACTCAAAATCTTATCCGTCCTGACAAAGAATTTAATCCACAATTAGGGTATGAACTTATTTTGGAAAAATTGATTGAACGGATGCGAAAATAAAATATAATAAAATAAATAGGTTATATGAACGTGGATTATTTAGATCACCTTTTCTTGGAATACGGATATGATGTAAAAGAAAAAAATATATCATATAGAGTATATTTACTGAATCAAGGTATGTATCATGGAGCTGAAATCCAAATAATGGATGACGATATTGATGCGACTCCAATACTTGAACGCTACTCTAAATTGGGATATCATGCAAAACAACAACGGTTTAAATCTATCGAACAGGCGGAAAGTTATTTGTTTAAGGGGTTCTTTAACACACAGACTACTGCAAATGATATAAATAGAAGATATGCCGAATTTGCAGCTAATCAAGTAAAACATTATGGTAATTCTGGAATCAAGTACCAATATATCAGTATGCCATATTCTCTATATAGTGAAAGCTCAGAAGATACGATTAATGGAACATCAGATATTATTTCTGCAATTAAAAAAGCAATCAATAGAAAAGGAGCGCATCTTGTAATTGTAGAGGCAGCCGCCGGATTTGGTAAGACATGTACTGCTTACGAGGTTTATAAATCATTTTTAGATAGTAGCGAATATCAAAAACCTATTTTCACGGAATTATCTAGAAATAGAGACGCAAAGCAGTTTAAGTATATTCTTTGGTCTGAAATTGACAAAGAAAAAGATACGACTGCTAAACAAGAATTAGTCGTTTACAATATAAGAAAAGGAAAAATACCTCTCATTATTGATGGATTTGACGAATTGCTATCCAAGAACATAGATAATGGAAAAACTGGACAATTGAATGAGTTCGAGCAAGTCGAGACAATGCTTTCAACTATAGGAGATTTGTTGACTGATGAAGCGAAAATTATTCTAACCTCTAGAAAAACAGCAATATTTGCAGGTGCAGAATTCGGTGATTGGATTGATTCTTACAATGGAAATTTTGATGTTGTCAGATTTCAACTAGAGAAGCCTAATATTAAACAATGGCTCTCAACAGAACGTTATGATGAAATCATTGGAAAAAATGTCCCTTTGGATAGTATTTCTAATCCCGTTTTATTAACTTATTTACGAAACATAAGTAAAGAAGATTTTAGTGATTTGTTAGTTTGTCCGGAAAGGATTACGGATAAATATTTTGAATATTTATTGAACAGGGAAAAAGAAAGACAAAATCTTATTATACCATGGGAACATCAAATGCAGATATTTGAAAATTTAGCCAAATCTTTTGTTTGTTTTGATATTACTGGTGAAAATAGAAGTTTTGTCAAAGAACTTATTATTGACTATAATAAGTCTCGTCTTTTGTATTATAAGGACTTAACACAGACAAAACAAACCTTGGATGAACTTGCTGATACACTTACAAATCATGCATTATTAGACAGAATCGGGAATAAAGATTTTATAACATTTATCAATGAATTTATTTTTGGATACTTGATTGGAAAATCAATACTAAAAGAATCAAATACATTTTTACAAACACTTAACCCGATACCTGAACATCTAATCGAATTGGCCGTTTATGCGTATAAATATTCTTCCGATGAAGATAAACTGAAATTATGGAATAAATTGTCTGTAATAAAGAATAAAATGTCTTTGTATTTGGATATTACTACAGACTGTATTCTTTTGAAAAAAATAAAAGGCAACTATAAATGTGCTGGATTGAATTCTTTTCATTTCGAAGATATTAGTATCTTCAGTGAAGAGTGTGATTTTGTTGATACTTCATTTGTGGATTCTGTATTCGAAAGATGCACCTTTGATGTAAACGCATTTCATAATGTTACTTTTACTGGATGCAAATTTATTAATTGCAATGTGAGAACTAATTCTTCTACATCTAACAATATCCATTGTTATGGATGCGATGACTACAACACAGGTTTTATCTCTACTTTGATAGAAGTTATACCTTCATCTGTTTTACAAAAACAAGAAAATATAAATTTGGAAATTGAGATACTTGCAAAGTATTTTAAAGTGGATGGAAAATCTCCAAAGATGAGGTATATCTCTACTCTTAGAAAAGAATTTGAAGAACAAGATTTGGATGTCATTTTTGCGACATTTGATTTGTTAAAGAAAAGAGGTATGATTTTGATTGATGGAAATAATTCACACATTTCAAGATCTGGTATTGCCTATTATCATAAGAACATACAATTATGAGTGCGGGAAATAAAGTTTTAAGAGATATTGTTACAGACTTAGAGTCTGTTTTAAATAAATGTGGTATAATGTACCATGTGTTTTATCGCACCAAGTCTATATTGTCTATTAAAAATAAACTTGAAAAAAAAGCTGAGGAGTATCGTAGAAAAAACAAGAAAATGCAGGATTTGTTGGCTCTTCGTATTACTTTGTATTTTACAGATGATGTAGAAATTGTTCACAATTACCTACGTAGTCAGTCTAATTTTGACAGTGAATCTGTTGATGAAGCGGAAGTCGATAAATTCTGTCCTAAAAGACTCAATTTAGTTATGCGTGTTCCAGATAAACTTCAACAAGATATGAATGCTGCTAGAAAAGAGTCTGACTATGAAGATTTAATTGATGACACCTACGAAGTCCAGATCAGAACTATTTTATCAGAAGGTTGGCACGAAGTTGAGCATGATTTACGTTATAAATGCAAAGAAGAGTGGGATGAATTTAAAGAAGAATCCAGACTTCTGAATGGAATTTATGCCACATTAGAAAGCAGTGAATGGTCTATGCTGACATTATTCGATAGACTGTCATATTCTCAGTATAAAAATAAAGCATGGAGTAGCATGTTACGTAATAAGATGAGGGTTCGCTTTGCCGATAAAGGTTTATCAGAAGATCTATGCAATTATTTGTTAGATAATAATGATACGGCAAAATTATTGTATCGCGCAAACAGAACAAAAATATTAAAGTTAGTAATGGATAAAAACTTTTCATATCCCCTCACTTATGATACTGTACTGCATCTTATCAATCATATTATTGTAAAGGATAAAAAGTTGGCGATTTTTGAGGATAAAATTCTGAAGCAAGATATGGATATTATGTTTGGTGAATTATAACAACTGTTGTTTAGTATGTAAGCGTCTTCGCTGTTACGTACTGACGCTTTTTTAGCGGTTCCGTACTTTTGCCCATGGAAATGTCAAGAACAGATTAACATGGAAACAAAAGAAACAGCAATCCCAGCACTTGCAGCAAGATTGTACGAGCGGACATGTGTGCGATATAACCAGATGACACGTTCGGTTCCGGCACTGACGATGCAGTCGTTCTGTGCGGATTTCAGTGATGACCACCCAGGCATTTCGGCGATAACCACCCACTTGAGTTAACGTTCAAGCCTGGTATGTCAAAGGTAGATTTTCATTCCGCCATATACCCTCAGAGGCCTGTAAGGCATATTAAAAATGACACTAAGAGAAGAAAATCCGCTTAGCGTCATTTTGTAATTTACTGATATTCAGCATGTTAAAACCTTTAATGCTCCTCCTCGTTAAAGAAATTCATCTATATTGATTATCAATATATTATGCGGCAATCAATGAAATTTGCGCAAACAAACCAAACCGTCTGAGACGGTCTGAGGCGATGGGAGGAAATAGTGAGAAAACATTAAAGTAGGGACTGTCGGGAAATGTTAATCTTTTCCTAACGAATTGATTGCTAATGTGTTAAATATTTTGTATCTTTGATATGGAGAAAAAGAATTCCTCCAACAGGCCGTGGAAAGCTGAATTTGGAGGAATCGCAAAATAAATCTGCATGTCAAAGGTACGAAATTTTGCTGAAATAGCACCAAATATCGGATTCTCGGAGTTCGATTTTTATGACCTCTATAGATCAACGTTTGAAAAGAGAGAATTGGGCAGGATGAAGAAGCTGCTTCCGCTCCATGAGATGGCAGAGAACTTCGGGCTTGTCAGCAAGAGCATGAGACCGAAATTGGGGCGCAAGTCGTACTTCACACATGAGGGGAAAGTGGCATTGATGTTCCTGAAGATGTACACGGGTCTGAGTTGTCCGAAGTTGATGGAGCAGTTGAACGGCAACATCCACTACCAGATGCTCTGCGACGTGATAATAGATCCGGCTCGTCCGCTGACAAACTACAAACTATTGGATGACATAATGCTGGAGCTTGCCGGAAAACTGAAGATACAGCAGTTGCAGGACATCCTGGCGGAACAGTGGAAGCCATACATGCAGAACCTGGATACGATGTACACGGATGCGACCTGCTATGAGAGCGAGATGAGGTATCCGATGGACCCGAAGCTGTTGTGGGAAGGGATAGAGAAGAGTTACGAGACGATGTGCGAGTTGAGCAGGAGGTTGGGAATCCATCGTCCGAGAACAAAGTTCATTGACGTGCAGAAGGCGAACTTGGCATTCAGGAAGCAACGCAAGCATAGCAAGAGCCAGGCAAGGAAGATAACTCGTAGGCTTCTGGAACTATTGGGCAAGATATTGAAAGAGATCCGCAAGATGGAACGTGCCTATGAGGACGCGCAGAGTCTGCTGACATCCAGGGAGAAAGGTGATTTGGAAATCATCACGAAGATGTACCGCCAGCAGAAGAACCACTTCCAGAGCAAGGACTGCAGAGAGAGTATTCCGAACAGGATAGTGAGCATCAGCAAGCCGTATGTGAGACCGATAGTGAGGGGCAAGGAAGTAAAGAGCGTGGAGTTCGGAGCGAAGGTGAACAACATACTGGTCGACGGAATCTCATTCATCGAGAAACTGTCCTTCAATGAGGGTACAAGGCTGATACATTGCCTGAAGATGCATAAGAGGTTGTTCGGAGTTGAAGCAAAGAAAGTGGGAGGAGACACCGGTTATGCCGGAACCGAAAACAGGGACTACTGCAAGGAGAATGGGATACAGACCTCGTTCGTGAAGCGAGGACGGCCGTTCAGCGAGGAGAAGAAGGAGAAAGACCTTGTCAGAAAGGAACTTGCCAGGGTGAGGGCGACAGCGATGGAGGGCTCGTTCGGCACACAGAAGGAGCACTACGACCTGAGGCGGGTCAAGGCCCGGACGAAGCTGACGGAAATCCTGTACATCTTCTTCGGCATCCACACGGCGAACGTGGTGCAGTTGGCAGACAGGATAGAGCAGAGAGCACAGCTGGCGGCCTCCTGAAACGAAAACATGCACATAGAGAAGTGCTTTCAAGGGGGAACTACGCCCCTGTCATTGAGAATGGACAAAAAATCCGGCCGAAACGACCGGAATGAGATATAAAAACGTAAATTTGGTGACCCGAACGTAGAAATGGATGGGATCAGTCGGCTGCTTCGGTCAAATTGAAAATATTAAACGACAATCCCTAGAATACGCTCTTATTTCGTAAGCCTCCGGTGACGCCCGTATTGCACAAATCGGACTTTTAGCACTGACTCGGTACGAGTTGGGCCGAGTCTGTCACTAGAAGGCCCTTTTCATTTATATTTTTCCAATTGAAAGGCAGGAGTTCTGCCAGGTCGCGCTGGTAGCGCTGGTAGCATGGGATCTTTCTCAGCACGTCCTCCATCTGTTCAGTTCTCAGCCCCCTATTCTGATTGGCCAAGCAATGAGTATAGCCTCAATTATCATGTTCTCAATAATTGTAAAGTGTACAATTTGTTACAAAAGTACGGAGAAATACGGCAATGGAGGCTCTGAATGAAAAAGGAAAGCATAAATTTACAGGGGGCTGAATAATTTCTTCAGAAGAAAACTGTGAACAAAACACACAGGCTTTTACCAACAAATTCTACACAAAGCTTAATAAAACTTCATTTGTGAACTCATATTACTCAGTCTATGACTCAATGAATCTATTACATAGTCTATGTAAGAGACCTTGATTTTACGGCCCATTTTAGCGTCCCCGAACAACCCCTATCACCTGAAAGGGCGGTTTTACCTCTATCTCACTGGTTAGGAAAAGATCAAATCTTTATTTTTGTTACATTTATTATATAGAACAAATTTAAACACAAAAGTTATGGCTTGATCATCAAAATTGTTGTCTGATTATTTGTATACGTTGATGTTAGATTTTTAATCCCGGGATATATAACTTCAAGACTGTAATATCTGCTCTTATCTTCCCCCATTATACTTAAATTTTTACAAAACATGAACCCAAATTTACTTCTATAGAAATAGAAATTCTTGGAATATAAAGATATAAGGACAGGCTTAACACCCGTCTTTAGAAAGTTTTGATACTTTTTGAAAGCATTATCAATAGCCTCTATTGTTTGGTCTTTCATTAGACTCTTATATTCATTTGAAAGTCTTGTGAAGTCTGTATAACAATTTGTAAGTTTTCCAATATCAGTTCCATAAGTCTCAAATAAATTTAAAGTCCACACTTCAATACTATCTTTATTCATATTGCTGGTAGACAATATCAATAGAGAATATACAAGGAAGTTTCGATGCATCTCTTCCAATTTAGTATATGTAAAATCATTAGTATTTGGATAGCCTGCCCTATATATCATCATGAAACGACCAACCAATTCAGCGAAATAAAGCCTATACTGACAACCATTATTATCTCCTTTGATTGGATATACAATCCTTTGGAATATCAGCATTAAAGCAATGAGAATATAAGAATAATCGTTGCAAGTAATGTTGTTTTCAAAATGCACACCCTGCGATTGCAATCTGTAAAATGGATCCTGATTGTCAAAGTCCTTAGCAATAGTATCATAGTGACGCTTCAATCTTCTTAGATAACTCAAAATCTCATTCTTACTAGAGTGTGATTTAAGTATTCTTCTTTTCTGACTATCATCCTGAGCATTACCTGTCACCAAGTCTTCCATACTAGCATACTCATCAATCTCATCATCATTCTCTTGCTTGTTAGAATTGAAAAATTGAATCTGATCCAGAATACGCATATTCAGAGAGTATAGGTTTGCATCAACACTTTTGCTGAACTTTGTATTGTCAAATTGCTCCTTGCTAATTACTGTTTCACTTTTAGCGGATGTGTCAGATAATCCTTTTGAAACGCCTGAGGTATGGCTTTTATCTTTAACATCAAAGTTTACATATGAGAGTACTTTAGCAATATTATCATCCCAGTCTCCATTATTTGTATGGAAAAGACTCTCAATCTTCGTATATTTCGAGTCTGGATTACGTTTTACTAAATCTGCAAAATCTAAGACAAGTGCTTTGTTTGAGATTTCTTTATCACCCAATATTGCGACTGCATATTGAATCTTTCCTAATCCACCTATGTCAATTCCATCTTTATTGAAATCAAAATCTCTATAACCATCATCTAGGCATAATCTAATTTTTGCATCTGCGACAATCTTGTCAAATGATATATAAAGTTTGTCATGTAGATGCCTTTCGCATAATGTTATATGGGTTATGAGTGCTTCGTTGGCTGACCTGATACTATATTTTGCAACGGAATGAAAATCATTAATACTCTTTACACACTGTTTGCCAAAATCAATTCCAAGCTTTTTAAAGAAATCTTCCTTATCGGAATGGATGATAATGTTTGCCTCATCATTAAAGCTATGTGAGTTCAAACCAAATGCTGCACTGGTAGCATTAGCACTTCCAAGCACAAAGAAAGTTCCCTCAGATGTTTCAAATTGAATGGCCTTTGCATGGAGTTTCTTAGCTAACTCAAATTTATTATCTGATCCAAATATTTCATGCCAGTGGAAGAACTGAATATCACTTGAATCTTTAATCTTTTGAGGAATATAGCCATAACTCTCATCTATAGCACATTTTATCGTCTTAGGTTTAAAGGAGCTTTTTAATGTGCTAATCAAACTGCCCTCCATGTCATAGAAAGGGGCTATTACCTTAATTGCGTTAACCTCTACTTTCAAAATCTCTCTAATCTGGCTAAATATAGATTCCTCAGACTTTGTATATAAAAACTTAAAATCACTTTGTTGTGGTGATTCTATTGACTCGAAGTCTCTGATCGCAGCAGAATATATCTTGCACCATTCTAATTGTTGAATTGCAACTTCTGAAGATGATAATCTGATTATTTCTGACAAATAATCCCATATATCTTTTATAATGAGAGCCTCATCAGATTCCTTATCATCAGCACAAAAAGCGCCCCATAACTCTTTATTATGAGATATCCCGCTATATGTCAGGTTCCCTGAACCGACAAGAGCCAATGCTTGTTTGTCTCCCAAGAACAGGGACACCTTTGGATGAAACACGCCGTTTGTCTTGTTCTTTACACGGATCAAGGCGAAGTCATGACGGAAGTTTTTGAATATTTCTGTATCTTCCAATATGTCATCATACTGGGTAGAATCAATTAAGACAACAACATTCTTTATGCCCCTGCTTCTCATTTGGGGCATATAATAATTTGAGAAATAGTAAGGGTCAAAGGTAAATGATGTAAGAATAGCAGAATGATATACAGTGCTACCTTTACCAAGCAAATCAAAGATATTCTCCTCTTGTGTTATCATGCTTCAGCTTCCTCTAATTTATTCATTAATAGAATACCTTTATCAGTAATTCCTTTGTCATCTACAAGTTCAAGATCTGAAACAAAATCATAAAGCGTACCAGTTCTTGGACCTGTATGTGTAGCCTCACTTCCATTTAAGAATCTTATCATGCCATTCTCATATATGAACTTCTGTGAAGCAATACCTGTTTGAAGATACTTTCTCAAAGCAACTTGGTAATGGCAGAAAATAATCTTCTTAAGAATATAATCCTTTAACCACTCATAGAAATTTGTTTCAAGACTATTGTCAATCTCATCCATAAATGAGTAAAAATCAGAGTTCACTGCACTTGGGAATGCTTCTCTATAATCTGGCCTTTTACTCCTAACATCTTTATTTGTGTTGTACATCATTAGCAAATTGACAAGTGCTGGAGCGGCTTCGGTATCAAGGTTCCCACGCTGTGGCTTGGACGCAATATCATTTTTATCTATACAAGCACAGATTTCTTTTAATGTTCCATCCTTATACTTAGCACCTATATTATTTATTATTGATAAAGCCAATTCTTCCGCAACATTAGAAACTTCTTGCCAATCAGCCTTATTTGATAACTGATTCAATAGTGCAACAAAAATTACTGATGTCTGATATTGCCAATTATCATTCAGATAATACCTGTACCAGCCCAATACACAATCATCATCTGAATGACCGTTTAAGAATTCATCATACATATATTTAGTAAAACTCTCTTTTGTTCCATTCTGAGAGAAATGCTTTAAGTAATGATAAATTGTTGCCTTCCGATAAGAAAATTTTGATTCGGATGCCGGATAATCTTTCTGCAATAAAAGTTCTATAATCAATTCTTTCTCATTAGACTTTTGAGGAAACTTCCTCATATTGAACGAAGATTCCAACGAATTCAATTCTTCTGCTGAAACATTTCCTCGCTGAATTATCTTTAAGAATTTTGGACCATCCTCACCGACATTTTTTGCGAATCCGTCGGCAAGCATACTTCCACTAACCAAATCATCTTCTTTCGAGATATTAAGAATTGAGTTTTTCTCATTATTCTCTTTAAGAATAGCAATGTCTTTAAGTGATGAAGAATAATACTGGCTTAACACACCACCAGCATTCGCCCAGTATGTTTCACTTTTTGTATTACCTTGTGAATTATATGTTCCAGCCTGCAAATCAAAGTTAGAACCTCCTTGAGAACGAGCACTCAATGCGTATGTAATACCTGGAATACCATCAACGCCTTGTCCTCTGGAATGAATAAGAGCCAATAGGTGCTCAGAATAGCGGATATATTTATAGAATTCCTTATCAGTAAAACTTTCCCTATTTTTATAAAATTCACCAATAAGCCAACAGTAAAATGAATAATATCGTATTCTGTTTGAAACATTATTTAATCCTGGCAATAACGATGTAAACAATGCTTCAGAAGCATTTCTAAGACCCAATTGATTCAGACCAACTTTAAGATCTGCCGTCTTATTAAAGAATGGGACAATATGAGTATTAGTTTTCATAAATAATATTCCCTTTAAATTAATTGTTTTTCATAAGTGAACATTTGGTCATTTTCTATTTCATGATTAAGAATTATACAATCTGATTTGTCGTTCAAAAATTGTATAGAACATGTTTTGTTCCGTTTTTATTATCCCTAATCGGTTTGCCAGTGACTGCCAATATTTAACCGTATTCAGTACTTCACTAATGATTTGCTGAGCAATATGCTTCTGTAGCATATATTCCTCGCAAGAATTCAGCAATTCATTTAAATCAGATTTATTAGTATAGCTGTTGATTAACAGACTCTGATACTCATTCAGTGTTGGATTCATATCGTAAGCCGGAGCCAAAGTCCACCCCTTGGCAGTCAAAAGAAAACCATGATTGCGAAAATGGTCATCCGTATTACCGATGCAGATATTGAATGCAACTCTGCGATACAGTTCTTGCAGATTATCCTCCACGTTGGTACAGTTCTGAAGTATGAAATCGACAATATCCAGATATCCATGACCGGTATTGGCATTGTCACCATCATTTAAGCCCAAAAGAGTCATAGCTGAAGCAAAGTGTATGCGCTTACCGTCTTCCTTCCTGTCAAATCGACGGGAAAGCAATGTATGATATTTGTCGTTTGTGAAGATTACTCTTGTCTCTGCTGCATGTATGCCGGCCTTCTTTGCCAATAGGTGTGAGAAATGTTCCCAAAGCCCAGTATCATAATCATCTTTGCGGGACGGGAACTTTGCTATATGCAGAATTTTGTTCTCGTCAATTACGCTTGCCTTTGGACGCGCCCCGCCAAGGGATGAACCCGGTTGTACAAGCTGCTCGATCCAGCGTCTTTCAGGCAGGTGGTTCTCCTCTTCACTTTTTTCAATCTCAGAACTTGCAGCAATCAGTTCACGTATATCGGTTAGTGGCGGAATCCGCAGAACTTCACTTGCATTGATGTATTCTCCGTCCAAGGAGTCCTTAAATCGGAGACCACCCATGCGGGAGTAGTCTTCGATTCCGACAAGATAGTCAAAGGATGAAATACGGCGGACTGGACGCTTCTCCTCTTTCGCCAGAATCTGTTCCTTGCGATTTATCAATGTGCGGCCCCATCTGTCTGGGAGGGCATCAGAAAAACATCCGAAAATATCCTTGCCTGGAGCTGTATATTGCGGCCCTGGATAGTTATTCAAGTCATCACTAAGAAACAAATTACCATAGTCCCTTAGCCAGTCATCACTATAACAGAATCCATAACTGTCTGAGCCACGAAGTGATTCATAGCTCAACTCTCCAACCAGCCTTGGTGCTTTTAGCCAATCAAAATCAGCAAACACATATAGTCGTTTCATGGCTTATTCATTTTTAGATGCTCTTTCTCGCTTTTTCAAACTTAAATCCTGTAAAGCCTTTCCCATTGCGTCTTCTTTGGCAAGCAGAAGTATATCATCATCCAGCTGAAGCGCATAGAGAACTCTGAGATAAATGCCGATAGCTACTGTAGGTACTCCCTTTTCTATCCGGCCAACCGTAAGCGGCGAGCAGGTTGCGCGTTCGGCAACCTGAGCTATGCTGAGATTCCTGCGCAGTCTTGCTAGTTTGATCTGTTCTCCCACTACCTGCATCTCCTGCTCCAGTTTTCTTGGCAACTTGGTACCCATTGTATTCTTTGCCATAATCAATATATCATATAATATGCAAATGTACTACTTTTCACCTATTTAATGATGTGTTATAGGTAAAAATTTCAAGAATAGAAGATATGGTATTTAAATGCTTCTACACTTTTTCAAGCGAATAAATCGAACTCGTCACACTTTTTCCAACGAATCAGACTCCTATTATACACTTTTCCATCAAAATTAAGGCTTAAAATCTACACTTTTCCATGGAATCAGCAACTTTATTGTACCGCGCGCGAGAAGTAGACACGGAAAATAATTTTTAGACGTTATTGTT
>ERZ779851.2488-NODE-2488-length-13961-cov-2.469941_pt1 | contig 13961 bp, 11 predicted proteins | sample MGYA00511094_ERZ779851 | MGnify/ENA primary metagenome ERZ779851 (study PRJEB29588, sample SAMEA2155512) | human gut metagenome | biome: human gut; feature: human-associated habitat; material: faeces | place: Denmark | collected 2008/2010 ...
TAGCCGCAATAGATACACCGCCATTCCCCACCGCGAAGCACCTCTATATCATAGTGCGTTATGCGGTTGCTGCGGTAAGTCGAGAATCCGTCATTACCGTAACTCATGTCACAGTATTCGAATATGGCTATCTTGTCGAATTTCTTTTCCGGATCAAGAGTGATTGTCAGCGACGATATTGTATCCCCTGCCTCCCAGCGGGTCTCTATGCCGCCGTCGGTGACATTGCCGGGCCGTAAACCCGCCTTTTGCGAGCTTGCCTCCACCGGGGCGCCGGCCGATATGATGCTCCCCTCTTTGGGCAGCGGTTTGCCCCGACGGAGATTCAGACGGCGCCCAAGCGCAATCACTTGGTCCGCCTCATGTTCGCGGATGCGGCCCGTCTTGTCCGGCGGATCATTGACAACGAGCGTGTTGCCGTTGTCCGTACACCAGTAGAACAGTTCTTCGAGTTCGTCAAGGTCACGCACCGGACAATTGTCTGATTTCTGGAACCAGGTCCATGCCTTGCTCAGACATATCGTGTGCTCGAACGGCATATAATATGATTTGCTGTCGTGAACATACTGTTTTTTGTCGTGGCGGTTGGCGATTTTCGGATCCCACAGGCGGAAATCGCTCGGGAAATACTGGAATCCGTATTTGTTGTCAACCGTCATGCTGTCAGGATGTGCGTTGCGGCGTGAACCCGGTGTAAGCTCTATGGTGTGGTTCACCCCGACCGCACACTTCGGCTGGATCGATTTGACGTGACGATATACCCGGTCGAGATCCCAGTCAGCGACTTTTCTGTCCCAGCCCCCGTCAAACCACAGTTCGCAGACATCCCCGTAATTGGTGAGCAGCTCTGTCAGCTGATTGCACATGAAATCTATGTATTTCGATTTGTCTTCAAGCCGATAGGAAGGTTCGTGTCTGTCCCACAGCGAATAATACACCGCAAAATCCAGACCGTATTTCCTGCACGCGTCACTGACGGCCTTGACCACATCCGTTTTGACAGGACTGGAGGCTACGTCGAAATCAGTATATTTGCTGTCCCACAGACAGAACCCGTCATGATGTTTGGTTATAAGCAGCACATAGCGGAAGCCCGCGTCCCGGGCCACACGGACCCATTGGTCCGGATCAAGACGGGTGGGATTGTACTGCGACACGGGAATGGAGCCGTCGCTCCATTCCACATCAGCAAACGTATTCGGTCCGAAATGGATGAACATTCCGTATCCGCGACGTTGCATGGCCTTCTGCACTTGATTTGGAATATTCCCGGGGGCTATTTCCTGAGAAGCGACTTCAGCCACACAGTTCAATAATAACAGTGATATAATGATTGATCTAAGCATTGGTATAAAATGATTTATAACTGAACCGATGCAAAGTTACAACATTATACCCCTGTCTTTTTTGCATTTTTACGTCATTTCTTTTGCAGTTTCCGACTTTTTCACTCCCGCCAAATCCCCCAATTCGCCCAATTCGCCCAATTCGCCCAATTTGACTAATTTGACTAACCTTCCCTCGTTTTTAGAAATAGGCGACCGGTCCTGCAAATAGCAGCCTAACTTTGCATCTGTCAATGTACTCTTTTTTACCGGACGATGTCAAGGACACGCCGGATCTATTTACCGAACCTTAATCTTTAATCTGTTATGAAAAAACTGTTGATTCCCGTTATGATTCTCTGCTCTTTGGCAGCGGGGTGCCGTTCAGCCGAGAAAACCGTCGGGAAAATCACAACCGATTCTATATCGAGCCTCTCTTTTCAGTCGCGGACCGACATGGTGTTGGCCGACTCCGTTGTAGCGTCCGGCCGCCTGAGATTCGACAGCCTCGTGGTGGAAATCAGGTTTGACACGGCGCAGCGCATTGTCGGGAAGCGCTATGCGCTGACAAACTTCGAAAACAGCCGCAGAGAGGCCCGTAGAGAGACTTTCACCGGCCGCGACACATCAACCGTTGTCAGCCGGTCAGAAGCCGCTCTGCACCAGGAAACGGCATCGAAACAAATCCCTGCCGCAACCGGCCGGTTCTGGAAATTTATCGCGCTGACGGTTCTGGCTATTGTCGGAATCCTCTTCTATCGGGCGTTTCGCGGATGATGGGCGAGAATTTCAGCGCGTAACATCGAGCGGTCTATGTGGAGATAGATCTCTGTAGTGGAAATGTCCTCGTGGCCAAGCATCTGCTGGATGGCGCGGAGATTGGCCCCTCCTTCGAGAAGATGGGTGGCGAAGGAGTGGCGGAGGGTATGCGGCGACACTTCCTTACGGATTCCGGCGGATTCGGCAAGTTGCTTGATGATGTAGAAAATCATGACGCGCGTCAGCCGGTGGCCGCGGCGGTTCAGAAAAAGGATGTTTTCTTCTCCGCGCTTGACGGGGAGCAGAGCCCGGTCCGGAAGATAATCCTTTATTTCCCTGATCGCTTGCGGAGAAATCGGAACTATGCGTTCTTTGTCGCCTTTTCCGTGGACCATTATGAACTGTTCGTCGAAATAGAGCTTCGAGATCTCCAGATTTATCAGCTCCGACACACGCAGTCCGCAGCCGTAGAGCGTCTCCATGATTGCACGGTTACGCTGGCCCTCGGCTTTCTCCATGTCGATCGCCCCGATCATGGCGTCGATCTCATCCACTCGCAGGACTTCCGGAAGATGGCGACTCAGGGCAGGGCTTTCGAGCAGCAGGGAAGGGTTGATGTCGAGATAGCCTTCGAGCTTCAGGAATCTGAAAAAAGATTTTATGCCGGAAACGATTCGGGCCTGCGTTCGGGGCGAGATTCCGAGGTCGAAAAGATCTGCGGCAAAGGCTCTCAGAGTATCGGTCGTGACATCGCGCAGAGTGACTTTCTCGGTTTCGAGGTATCTGACGAGCTTGCCCACATCTCTGACGTAAGCCTCGCGCGTATTGTCGCTCAGCCCGCGCTCAAGAATCAGATAGGCCTCGTAAGCGTCGATGACGGCAGCTATTGAATCGATGGAACGCATGAACTCCTACGATATGGCCACGTCAAAGCGTTGCTTGGGAAGATTGTCGGAAATGACGAAAACGGCCATTTCCGGAGCGACAAAGAGCATTCCGCGGTTCGATCCGGCCCATTCTTCGGCCACGCGCGAAGCTTCGCCATAAAGCCCTGCAACGGCTTTCAGCGGCGTTTCGCTCTCGCCCGCGCTTCCGAGGCGTAAGGCTGTCTCTATGGCATACGATTCCGGCGCTCTGACCTCAAGACGTCCGGGCCTCACGGCAAGGGCTATCCGGAAGATTGCTCTGACCACACGGCTGTCAACCCCCTCCTTGCGCGCGAGAGCATCGAGGGAAGAGTAGGCGTAATACGCACACGGTTGCTTGAGCACTTCGCGCACGAACCGGAATGCGAAAGGCGAATGGATTCCGAATCCCCGGCTGCGGTATTCGCGCCGCGGGGACTTCAGGAAATCATATAACCGCCGTAAATTCATTTCTCCGAACCGCTCTCCGGAATAGGGGAGGAGCCCTCCTTGCGGCGACGACCTGCGAACAGACAGGCGATGGCGCCGGCCGAGGCCAGATAGATAAGGATAATGCTGACGTAGGCCACAGTGGTGGTCGAATGTAGCGACGCAGGATCGAAAACCATCTCTATGGTATGCTCGCCGGCCGGTATCTTTATGGCGCGCAGCAAATAGTTGATGCGGCCGATCTCGGCGGGTTTGCCGTCAACAGTCGCCTGCCAGCCCCAGGGGAAGAACACCTCCGAGAAGGCTGCGACACCTCCTTTGGCCGTGCGTGCGTGATAGGTAAGACGGTCAGGGGCATACGTTGTCTCGAAAATGGTGTCACCCGGCTGTTTGGGAGAGGAAGTGCCGAGAACCTGCGAGAATTTGCTGTCGGCAACCGCCACGCGGGCCACGTCGAGCGAATCGAGGGCCGCCATCTCCGCGTCCGGGCCATTGACGTATGTCACCTTATCGACGAACCATGCGTTGCCCAAGGCGCCGGGATTGAGCTGAGGAGCCGACTGTTCGTTGGTGATGATATAACGGGTGTTGAGCATGTCGAGCACGCCCTGGTTGTTCTTCATTATCTGCCGGTCTATGAGGTCCTGGTAACGGGTCAGTTTGGCCGCATGGTAACCGCCTACAGCCTTGTGGAAATATGACGGCGCGGCTGCCGAGAACTGCGGAACGTTAAGCACGCGGTAGTTCATGGCCGTGTCCGCCAGAATGACCTTGTCGGCCGGCGTTTCAACGAAGCGCTCAACCGTCACCTTATGTCGGGGCACGAAACTCTCCGTGTTGAGATAGCGTTTGTTGATCATGAACAGGTCTCCGCAGATGATTATCCCGACTCCGATCACCACAACAGGCATCGTCAGCTTGCCCCGGAAATAAAGTAGCAGCACGCCGAGGCCCAGAGCCACTATAAAGAAACTGCGCAGTGCGTCGGCCTGCACCATGGAATGGCGCAGATGTTCTACAGCCTGATATATACGCGGGTTGTTGATGGTGAGCACCTGAAGGTAAGGCGCCGGATCAAAACCTCCCTGGCTCGCCTGCATGGTAAGGCTCTCGGCTATGTTGGCATCAGTCACTCGGTCAGCTTCCGTTACGGCCGAACCGAATATTCCGGGCACTATGATGCCGGTGAGACACACTGCAAGCACTGTTCCGAAACACCAGAGTATCGGCCGCTTGTATTTGATCCAGCCATCATGAGGCTTTTCAGAGAGGATCTGCTGCAGGGCGAGCGCTCCTAAAAGCGGCATCGTGAATTCGGCTATTACAAGGATGCTTTCCACCGTGCGGAACTTGCTGTACATCGGGAAGTGGTCGATCATGAAATCAGTGAGCCACATGCAGTTGCGCCCCAGAGCGAGAAGGATGGAGAATATCGTCAGGATTATCAGCACCCACTTCATGGGTCCCTTTACCACGAAACAGCCGAGCAGGAACAGCGCGACTATGAGCGCGCCGACATATACCGGGCCGCTCGTTCCTTCAGGTCCGCCGAAATATTGCGGCAGCCAGTCGAGATACATCGCCTCCTCCTGGGAAAGAACGCCCTTGTTGACCATTTCCTTGGCCTCGGGAAGTTTGCCGAGACCGAGATATTCGCCTCCGCCACCGACAAAACGCGATGTGGCGCCTCCCTTGATGTTGGGGATGAGAAGCGAGAAACTTTCTGACGTCTCGTAACTGTATTGCGTGATATAGTCGCGGTCAAGTCCCCGGGAAGTAGTGTTGCTCTGTTCGCCGGGAAGGGGAGTGAGCTCGGAATGGCCTCCGCGCATAGTCTCTTTCGAATACTCGTAGGTGTTGTAGAGCGACGGCAGATTTGCACCTGTCGCAAGCAGTGCGGCAACGGCGAGAACACCTGTGGCAATCCACCATTGTTTCACTTTCTTCTCTTTTATGGCCGTGATAAGATATGCGATTGCCATGCCGAAGACCACGAAGAGGAAATAATATGTCATCTGCGGGTGATTCGATGAAATCTGCATCATGGCCATAATAGCGGCCAGAGCGCCGCCATAAAGATATTTGCCTCGATAACAGAGCACTATGCCGGCGATTGTTGGAGGAACGTAGGAGAGGGTGATGAATTTCCAGATATGGCCCGCGCCTATGATGATTATGAAATAGGAGGAGAATCCGTAGGCCACAGCGCCGATAAGCGCCACATACCACCGGCATTTCATGGCAAGAAGCAGAATGAAGAATCCAGCCATCATCATCATGAGCCAGTTGGCGGGATTGGGAAGCCAGAGGCCCATCAGCCCGTTGATCCAGTCAAACAGGGAATTGGAAGGATAGGAGGGTGAGATCTGGAAAGTCGGCATTCCGCCGAAAAGCGAATTTGTCCAGCGGGCGGTATGGCCCGTCTCGGCTTCATACTGCTGTACCTCGTGGCCAATGGCCGCACCCTGCTGCATGTCATGCTGGTTCAGGCTGTTGCCTGTCACGTCATCGGGATAAAAATAGGCCACAGCGATAAATGCCATGATCACTACGGAGCATACGATGCTCCAGAATTTCTTTGACTTGAGTATATCTTTCATTGCAATGAGTCGGTAGTTTTCGACACGCAAAGATATATAGAATAGATCGAATTAGCAAAACAAAAAGCGGCGATGCCTCCCGCACAGCCGCCTTCACCTAAATTCATAATGAGAATAATTAATCATGAAGATGTTTATCCTGTTCCGGTCAGCTGACCGGTATATTTATTCCTTATTGATGGGAATCTTCCTGTGGATCGAATGGTCGAGAGAGATGAGGGTTTCGGTCCCTGACACACCCGGAATCATCTGTATCTTGTTGTTGAGCAAGTCCATCAGATGCTCGTTGTCGCGCGCATAAAGCTTGATGAGCATTGTGTAAGGACCGGTAGTGAAGTGGCAGTCAACGATTTCGGGAATCTTTTCAAGTTCCGGGACGACCTCACGGTACATGGCTCCCCTCACAAGCGAAATTCCTATGAAAGTGCACGTGCTGTAGCCGAGCGCCTTCGAACTCACGTTGTAGCTCGAGCCGGTGATTACATTTATGTCCTGGAGGCGCTGCAGACGCTGGTGTATGGCCGCACGAGAGACACCACACTCCATTGCCACATCCTTCGAGGGGATACGGGCATTGTTCATGACTATCTCAAGAATTTTCCTGTCGAGATTATCTATCTTTCCCATTGACGATTATGTGATGCTGAATAATTATGATTTTAAATGAAAATATATGAGATTGCAAAATTACTACAAAACATTCAAATCCGATAGACTTTTGCGTTAAAAATGCGTCATAACATCACATTTTAACATAAAAAGCGACTTTTTCCACAACAGGCATGCCACAATGGCGACCTCCGACGATGGAAATTAATACCTTTTTTCAGAAAAATGAATTAAATTTGCACTGACAATACAAATGAACCGCCTTACGATGATAAAAAACCTGATGTTTGATCTTGGCGGCGTAATCATGGAGATACGCCGTCAGAACTGCGTGGAAGCTTTCAAGAAGCTCGGCATGGAAAACCCCGACGATTTTCTTGGCGAATACCGCCAGTCGGGACCTTTTGCCGACATAGAGAGCGGAGCGGCAACTCCAGCCCGGTTTCGCGACGAAATCCGCCGGCTGCTACCACCCGGCGTGACGGACTCACAGATTGACGAAGCTTTCGGAAAATTCCTCGTCGGCATTCCGATTCACCGACTCGAGGAGCTTGAAGAGCTTAAGAAACACTTCTCCCTTTATCTGCTCTCCAACACAAACCCGATCATGTGGGCCGACGGCATCGCGCGCAATTTCCGGCAGCAGGGCCACGATGTGGATCATTATTTCAAAGGCATTGTGCGCAGCTACGAGGCGAAAGTGATGAAGCCTGACGCAAAAATCTTCCTGGAAGCTGAACACCGTTTCGGCATAAAGCCGTCGGAAACTATTTTCCTCGACGATTCAAAAACCAACTGCGCGGCCGCCGAAGCTCTGGGATTCAAAACAATCCATGTCGCTCCCGGAACTGAATTCATGGAACTCCTCCGCAACTACCCCGGCCTGGATATCCGCTAACGCCCATAGAGATGTCACAACGACTGGCCGCAGCCATAGGAATGTTCGACGGGGTTCATCGAGGACACCGCCATCTGCTTTCAACCGTGTCGGAGGCGGCCCGCAGCCGCGGTCTTCTTCCTGCCGCGGTCACTTTCCGCGCCCATCCGTCACTGGTCCTGACCCCTGAAAACACCGTAAAACAGCTGACAACCGCCGAGGAGCGGAAACGATTGCTGCTGGACGCCGGAATGGAGGAGGTCATCGTCCTTGACTTCGATTCGCATCTGCGCAACATGACATCGGCCGAGTTCATCAGAATGCTTCATGAACGCTACAACATAGATTGCCTCATCGTAGGGTTCAACAACCGCTTCGGCTGCGACCGCGAGCATAATCTCGACGACTATGTCAGGTTCGGACGCGCGGAGGGAGTTGAAGTGATAGGCGCCACGGAAACCCCTGACGTTAAAGTGAGTTCCTCAATAGTGCGCCGTCTGCTCGAAAAAGGAGAAGTGGAAAAAGCGGCTGAGGCCCTCGGACGTTGTTATCGTCTCGAAGGGAAGGTCGTGGGAGGGAAACGGCTTGGCCGACAGATCGGTTTCCCTACAGCGAACATCGAACCTGAATCCGGGCTGTCGCTGATTCCCGCATCAGGCGTCTATGCGGCATTTGTCACTGATTCAGCCAATCCGGCAGTTCGTCACAAGGCTATGCTCAACATAGGGCGCCGCCCCACCGTCAACACAGGCCATGACATAACCTTTGAAGCCCATCTGCTGGACTTCAAAGGAGATCTGTACGGTCACACGCTGTCGGTCGAATTCGCCGCGCGATTGCGCGATGAACGCCGCTATCCATCTCTTGAATCACTTGCCGCCGTCCTCGCCACAGACGCCGCCGTCACCCGGCGCATCATCTGAGCGGAAGCTACCGAGCAAAGCCCTTGCATTGCGGTTGAGGCCCGCAACCTTGGTACGTTTGACCGCGGAACGGGAAAACATAACCGAAAAACGCTTCTGATCCATCTCTGCGGCCTCTTCGACGCTCAGCCGGAGAAGGGACTCTCTCGGCAAAAGACGCGGCGAAACAGGCTGAAAGGGCGCTTCACGGTTATAGGGACATACTGCGCCGCACACATCGCAGCCGTAAAGATGTCCGTGAAGATCGGTATGCGGCGGAAACTCTCCCCGATATTCTATGGTCAGATACGACAGGCAACGGCGCGCATCGACCGATCCGTCGCCACGCAAAGCTCCGGCCGGACATGACTTCACGCATCGGAGGCATCGCCGACATTCGCGCCGAGTATCCTCAGTCTTTTCGGTCATCGGAAGCCGGGCGGTCGAGAGTATTTCCCCGAGGAAGAAAAATGATCCGAGACCGGGTATGATAAGATGGCCGTTCAATCCGGTAAAACCCAGTCCCGACCTGACAGCCCAGTAGCGTTCGGGTAACGGCGCGGTATCGACACATACGCGTGTGGCGCCTCCGAACTTTTCCCGTATCCGCAACGCGACATCCGAAAGAATATCCCTGACCACCTCATGATAGTCATCGCCGAGAGCGTAGGCCGCTATAGCCGAACGCCCCGGAGGCAGACCGAGAGGGGAAGGGTAGGGGACGGCGCAGCTGACCACCGATCTGACGCCTTCAAGCACCGAGGAAGGATCGGCACGCAAAGACAGATGCCGCTCGAGATAGCCCATTTCGCCATGACAGCCCTCCTTTATCCATGAGGCAAAACGCAAGCGTTCCTCCTCATCGACCGGACAGGCTTCGGCCACGGCAAAACGTGCCACTACCAACCCCTCGAAGCAGCTCTCGAGATCAGTGCATTGGGATGACTTCGAACTCATATCCCGCAACTTTCAGCCACTCGATCGCCCGAGGCATGGCGTAACGCATGTTTTTCTCGGCCTTGAGCGAATCGTGAAACACTATGATGGAGCCGTTACGCGCATAGCGGCGCACATTGTCAAGCACCTCCTCACCGGTCAGTTTTTTCGAATAATCACGAGTGACGAGATCATACATCACTATGTTGTAATGGGTCTTGATTGCCGCCGCCTGGCTCCAGCGCAACAACCCGTGGGGAGGGCGGAAGAGGGGAGTATCAAGCAGGAAATCGGCTTCGGTCAGGTCACGCATATACCTGTGGGATTTCACTTTCATTCCCTGCAGATGGTGCATGGTGTGATTGCCCCAGGCGTGGCCACGGCGTTTTATCTCCTCGAAAAGGGCCGGATTGCGGCGCACGTTGTCACCGACCAGAAAGAAAGTAGCTTTTACACCGTAGGAATCAAGAACGTCCAGCACCCAAGGAGTTACCTCGGGTACCGGACCGTCGTCGAAAGTCAGATAGACGACCTTTCGTCTATTGTGTTTTATGCGCCAGATCGCTTCAGGGAAAAGAAGACGGTAGGCGAGGGGAGGCTGTTCTATGAACATAGGCGGTTCAGTCTTCCGCCAATCCCTCGACCGCCTGCTCCTGCTCCAGTTCCTGAGCCTTTCGGGCCTGTTCGGCCCTTTCCATCTGCTCATGATAATTGAGCTGACGGTCAAGACGCACACCCTTGTCGGAGAGTTCGCGGGTAAGCTTGTCAGTGTCGCCTCCCGCGGCGGAATATGCGTTTATGAGGTCAAGGAAGTGAACCATGTCAATGTATCGGTCGAGGTTCTGGAGAGATTCATACTGGCTCGGGCTGAGACTCTGATAGTAGAGGACGCTGCGGGTGTAGCGGTCGATCTCGCTGCGAAGCATCTCGCGCGCGATCTTCTTGTCCTCCGCGTTGCCTGTCACGTTTCCGAGAGAAGTGTAGAGTTCGGCAATCTGCAATCCGACCTGAGGAGTGTAGGGCATCGCGGAAACCGGAAGCTTCTCGCGGATGAGCTTCAGCACCTCATGGGCTTTTGCGTAACGGTCGGCACGGAAAGCTTCGACAGCCTTTGCGTCGGGCCCGGCGATTGAATCGGCAAGCTGCCCTTCATTGGCAAGCGCTGTCGCGAGATCCAGCATAGCCGAACGATGTGTTGTCACCATGCGGCGCACAGTCTCGTCGAGATAGATCTGACCGGGAGCGGTTACTTTGTCAAGACCACCCCAGCGGAACTTCTCGGTCACGTTGCGATATGCCTTGTCAGTGTTGACAGGAGCTATGCCCTTCACGCGGCTCATGAGCGGCGTTACCTCGAGAGCGAGACCGGTGCTGCGCATAAACGGCGTCAGGCCCATATAGACGCGTTCGGGAACAGTCATCGCATAATATATCGGTCTGTTCCATCCGTTGGCGGCCGAAGTGGCTATCATGTCAAGGGCCATGATATTGTTAAGATAAAGACCATTGCGCGTGCTTGGGTTGGAAGCGAAATCAAGCGGAATCGCCTGAAGAGGCATGAAAAGAGGATTTTTCAGATCAGACGGCGATAAGATGCCAGCTTTCTGCAGCTGCGCGAGATCAGTGGGAATATATGACACAGGGTGACGCATCATCGTTACGCCGAACTCATTGTTTTTCGCTTCGGGACTGTATATTTCCTTCACGGCCTGCAAAGCGGGCACGGTGTCGCTGGCTGCCAGCTGCGGAATGATATAGGCGAAGCCGAGTTCCCCGTAGGCATAATCGGAAGGAGTGGCCTGCAGCGCTATGCCCGGAGAGTCGTAGGAGGGGCGGCGTATCTGGTTGATATACCAGTCAGTGGTGAGATATGAGGTGTTGACCACCTTCACGTCAGTTCTGACACCCTCAACCTCCTGAGCATACCAGAGGGGGAATGTATCGTTGTCGCCGTAGGTGAAGATGATGGCGTTCTTGTCGAGACTGTTCAGATAGTTCATGCCGAAATCACGGGCCGCATAACGGTCGGAGCGGTCATGGTCATCCCATGTCTGCGATACGACCTGAAGCGGGACTATGAGACCGATGACTGCGGCTATGACGGCTGCGGTCATGGACTTGCGGGCCATGGCGGGAGCGGGGTCCTCATAGGCTTCGGAGCGGGGCGCTTTCTTGTCACGCAGGGCGGCGCAGAAAAGACGCCAGAGCCCGGCGACACCCATACCGACCCAGATGGCGTAGGCATAGAAGGATCCGGCAAACGCATAGTCGCGTTCACGCGGCTGTCCGGGAGTCTGGTTAAGATATATCACGATGGCGATGCCGGTCATGAAGAAGAGGAAGAAGACCACCCAGAATTGCTGGATGCCTTTCTGCCCACGGTAGGCTTGCCATAGCAGGCCGATGATACCCAGCAGCAGGGGCAGGCAGTAGAATACGTTGTGTCCCTTGTTGTCTTTCAGTTCCTGAGGCAAGAGGCTCTGGTCGCCCACCAGCCAGTTGTCGATGAACGGGATACCGGTAATCCAGTTGCCGTGTTCAATTTCTCCGCTGCCTTGTATGTCGTTCTGGCGTCCGGCGAAGTTCCACATGAAGTAGCGCCAGTACATCCAGTTGAGCTGGTAGGAGAAGAAGAACTTGATGTTTTCCCACTGTGTGGGCATGTTTACCATAATCATGTTGCCGCATTTGTCATAGGGCACATCGTAACCCTTGATGTCCTGCCAGGCATGGTATTGTTGTGTATGGGCACTGCTGTACATACGCGGGAACAGCATGTTCTGGGCGTATTCGTACTCAATGCGTCCGGGGATTTCGATGTACGAATCCTTTTCGTCGGGCGTAGCTTTCTCCTTGCGGATGAACTTCGTGCCGTTGTACTTGATGCGCGGTTCGCAGTAACCGTCTTTCACGTCCAGTGCCACTTGCGAGGAGAAGGCAGGGCCATAGAACAGCGGGCGTGTGCCATACTGCTCGCGTCCCAGGTATTCGCCCAGTGTGAAGATGTCTTCCGGAGAGTTCTGGTCCATCGGCGTGTTGGCGGTGGAGCGGATGACGATAAGTGCATACGAGGAATATCCGATGACAATCATCATGGTGCAGAGCAGCGAGGTGTTCAGCGTGCGTGCCGATACGCGGAATTTCTCTTTGACGGCTGCCTGCGTCTTCGGACGGAGGTAGAGCCACAATGCGGCAATGACAATGACACCGATAACTACCGAGCTGGTACCGTGTCCGTAGAACGGGATACCCAGCATGGCGATGGTGAGTATGAACGAGAGTGCCATACGTGCCTTGTTGCGTTCGGTATAGCTTTCGTAGATACCCCAGATGAGGCAGGCTGCCAACAGGATGATATATACGATGACACCCGTGTTGAAGGACATGCCCAGCGTGTTGACGAAGAGCAGTTCGAACCAGCCGCCTACTTTCACGATACCCGGCACGATGCCGTAGAGCACGGCTGCAACCAGTATGCCCGAAGCGAGCAATGCCAGCAGGGAGCCTCGGGCATTGGCGTTGGGTACTTTCTTGTAGTAGTATACCAGTACGATGGCGGGCAGGCAGAGCAGGTTCAGCAAGTGCACGCCGATACTCAGACCGGTCAGGTAGGCAATGAGAATCAGCCAGCGATCACTGTGAGGCTCGTTGGCAACGTCCTCCCATTTCAGTATGAGCCAGAATACGACGGCAGTGAACAGTGAGGAGAAGGCATACACCTCGCCTTCCACAGCGCTGAACCAGAAGGTATCGCTGAACGTGTAGGCAAGTGCGCCCACCAGACCGCTACCCATGATGGTAACCATCTGGCCGCGTGTGATATTGTTTTCGTCTGTCACCACGAGTTTGCGTACCAGATGCGTGATGCTCCAGAAGAGGAACAGGATGCAGCCTGCGCTGAGCAGGGCCGACATGATGTTGACCATAAAGGCGACTTCAGAAGGGTCGCTGGCGAATTGGGAAAACAAGTTGGCTGTCAGCATGAAGAACGGGGCGCCGGGCGGGTGTCCCACTTCGAGTTTGTAACCGGTTGTGATAAATTCCGGGCAGTCCCAGAAACTGGCGGTCGGCTCCACGGTCATGCAGTAGACCACTGCGGCGATGAGGAATGTGAACCAACCCATCAAGTTGTTGATGTAGCGGTATTGTTTCATTAAAGGAATACTATTTGTTACGAATTCGTTCAAATCTAAGTCGCAAAGATAGGAAGAAATGCGTACAGCCTTTGTGCCATGCAGATGGATTAGGAACTTAATAAGTTTATTTAACATGAAGGACGGGAATCTTGATTTCCCGTCCTTCGTGTAATCCTTTTGATTTTATTTGTCTTCTTTGAAAGCGTGCCGGTAGCCTTGTACGTCGTTCCAGTGTCCGCGGGTGAAGTCGGGCACGGCCACCGGTGCGCAACCGTTGTCCATCGAGAGGCTGCCCAGTTCGGCCAGGCAGCACCATTCGGCCAGGTCATACACGTCCATGTCAAGCGGAAGCCCGTTTTGCAGGCAATACACGAGGCGTGCGTCCATGATGAAGTCCATGCCTCCGTGCCCGCCCACTTCTCGGGCCATCTGGCCGTATTGCTTCAAGATGGGGTGCTGGTA
>ERZ779851.2499-NODE-2499-length-13920-cov-29.863397_pt1 | contig 13920 bp, 15 predicted proteins | sample MGYA00511094_ERZ779851 | MGnify/ENA primary metagenome ERZ779851 (study PRJEB29588, sample SAMEA2155512) | human gut metagenome | biome: human gut; feature: human-associated habitat; material: faeces | place: Denmark | collected 2008/2010 ...
GTATATTTATAAACAAGCAAGTTGATATTTATTCACTTGCGAAACTTCAGTAATTATTGGTGGATAATCACAGCCGCTGATAGCCGGTTGAGTTATGGAGATAGATATGTTGGTCCTCTTTCAGAGCAGCGAAAGGACAGCATCATACATGCCGAAAAAATCAGTATTGAACAGATGAAGCATAAGAATTATGAATAAGTGGCAGAAAATAGTCGGTGTTGTAGGCTTTGGAGTGATTGGCATTAGCGAATTGCTCTTATGTGCCAATACCTATCTCGATTTGAAATATATAGCATTAGACCTTTATTGGCCGGATGAGATTGAGAGATTGTATCAGAGGACAAATTCTCTATCAATAGCTCTTCTTCTCAATTATATCATCGCACTTGCCCTGTTCATTTGTCTATGGAGGAAAGGGACGAACAAGACTAACCCTTCGCCTATCAAAATTATTTCAGTCGAAAAAATTGCATTGCCCTTCACTTTTGAGAAAACTTACTGCCGCCTTGGAGTATTTACTGAAAATAATGGCATTGAACGTATGGAAGCCTATTTTGTCAGAAACGACAAAACGGCAATATGTTATAAAAATAGTCTTTTCTATCAAGTTGTCATTGATGATGCAAAGCATGATAAATACGACAATAGCGAAATAAATACAGGCACTATTATTAATATTCGCGCAACAACAGGACTTGCTAATTACATTGTTAAATTGTCGGATGAGAGATTGATTGTTTTTGAGATTCTTCCCGAAGGTTACGGTGAACTATATGAAAATTTCACAATAGTACTCCCAAGTGATGACAGATACTCGGAGTATTTGGAAGATTATAACAAGGGAGCTGAACTTGATTACTGAACAGAAAATAAGCGATGAAACCGACCGATAAACGATTTTGGAATTGGCGCACACTTATCGTAGTGTTGATTATCTCACTACTGATTGCAATTGTCGTGTTTTTCAAAAGGTGTATGACAACTGATACTGCTGATATAGAGCGTGTGGGAAATGAAATTATCGTAATGATTGATGATTTTCAAAAAATGAATAACAGGCTACCAATCGGACTTAATGAGATAGGAACTCCTTTCGAGGAAATAAATGAGACCTATGAATACAAGGACTATATTTTCTATTACGAACCGAGAAAAGACGGCTTTTATTGGCTGACCGTCACATTTGGTCCGGATGAGAATTATTGTTACAATTCTAAAAATAAGTCCTGGATATGGGATTGTGATTCTGAGCAAGTAGAAATGTATAAAAAATATGATATTGAAAATGATTTTGGCGATGAAACTGACAGATAAAACGATTTTGGCTATGTGAGAGTTATAAAGGGATTACAGACTGATTCCTCCTCGCCCTTTCTCAATCTTTCCAATCATACCGACCTTCCGCGACATCGCCAACCTCGTTGAGTGTATGGCGATGTTTGATTTCATCAAAGGGCTGTCGGTGTTTCGCATACATGTTATCGCTCGTGGTATTCACCCACATTATTAGGTCATAACATATGAGCCAATGTCATCACACAAGATTCTTGAACGGAATGAATGTAGTCAATGAATATCTTTGGATTGATATATTTTCCTTTTTGACGTATGGTAATATGTAAATGTTCACCAGTACTGCGGCCTGTATTGCCGGTGATGCCTACCACTTCACCTACCTTGACAATCTGCCCCTTTGATGCGGAAACCCGTGAAAGGTGGCAATAACTGACGGTGAAGTTTCCGTGCTGGAGAGTGACATATTTCCCAGACACCTTATCCTGCCCAACAGCAATGACTCTCCCCTGCATCATGGCAAATACCTTGGCACTCCGGGCATGAAGGTCAATGCCGTTATGAAACTTTCTTTTTCCCGTAAACGGGTCTTTGCGATAACCGTAAGGCGAATTTATCTTGATATGTGAGAGCGGATAGCATACGCTTAGATAGCGTACTACCTGCTCTTTCTTTTTTGTGTCCGTACTTGACAATGAAACCTTGTCGGGTACGGACTTCTCATTTTCTGAGGTGATGCTTTCGGGTGTCACCTCTGCTTTGTTTGTCGTCCGGGTGGGATTTTCAACAGTGACTTTATAGCGACTGCCCGGACAGGAAACCGTGTTGAACTGCGCTTTCACATGGTTCCCAGACAATAACAAAAGAAGGGCTATAACGATTCGTGTATTACTCATAGATGCAAATGTAGGAACAGTTCTCCGACCATGCCAAAAGATGTCTTGATTTACCTCCAAAATATAACATTAAATAAGTTTAGAGTATGAATACTATATTATAATCATACTTAAAGCATAAATAAACACAAATAATCAGGCTATTTAGAACTACGCAAATTGAAGTATGAACAATAGTATATACCTTTGCCAAAGTATAATCAAAATATCATATTAAAGTATGAAACAAGTACGATTTGAATTTGAAGAACTGCCTTACGAAACTCTCTCGCAGTTCGGACTCACACGGGAAATGATTGAAGACCTTCCTATGCACATCTTGGAAGAACTCAGCCACGGCAGGCACTCGCCTGTACTTCGCATCAAGGTAAACGATGATAACGGAAACACGGTCACCGACCGTAGCCGATTCGCTTTCGTGCGCAAGGAAAACGGAGAAGCCGATGTCGTGTTCTACCCGGTGCTGAAGAAATCCTCCTTGGAGAAATACAGCGAGGAACAACAGAAGCAGCTCCGTTCCGGCAAAGTCATTCTTGCCGACACGGTAACGGCTGACGGGCGAAAGACAAAAGCCTTCGTACAGATCGATACCGAGACCAATCAGGTCATGTTCGTCCCCACGCAGGTCATCGCCCGGAACCTCCAGGTGATGGCTGAAGAACTGAAACTCAGCAATGCCGAAATCAAGGTGATGCAACAGGGCGAACCGCTGACCTTTGTGATGCAAGACGAGCCTGTAACAGTCGGCATCAGCCTGCACGAGAAGGACGGCATCCGCTTCTGTCAGGGAGACGCCAAGAAATGGAACGAGCAGACCAAAAGAGAATGGGATAAATACACATTCGGCTGTTACGGTTGCTGGATGATGGACGATGACGGCAATCTCGACTATATTCCGGAAGAGCAATACACGGAAGAACTCTGGAACGAACAGAAAAAGAGTGCCCAACGCAATATGGGTGCGGGACTTCACAAGTAAAACCTTTCAAATACTGTAATTATGGCACAAAACACCTATTATCCTGAAGAAGTGCTCATCGAAAAGATGGAGCGCGGAGAATACGGCTGGCTGGATTACGTCAACCACTTTTCTGCCGAATGGCAGGAAGAACTGGTGGAATACTGCAAGGCGCACTCGCTCACGATTGATGATGCGGCAGCCGAGCAATTCGTCCATTACAAGAGTGAACAATTAGAAGCCGCCATGGAAAGCGGTGAAGCATAAACACGGACTATGGCAATACGAACCAACACAAACCCGATGAGACCGGACTTGCAACCCGAAATGCGTGCTCTTTTGATGCGCAACGGTATGCAAGCCCATATCGTACCTGTGGGTGACAGCTACCAGTTGGTAGTACAGGGGCACGATTCCCCACTGTTACGATACCCCATCAGCAGGCAGCAGATGCAGGCCCTGAGCGACTGGGGAACGAACCATGCCAACAAGAAAGCCTACGAGACCTTCACGGACATCATAAAGGACGATTTTGATATGCCCCGCAACTTCGTCCACGCACGCAACGCCAACGGTCGTGTGGCAATGGGACTTCACGGCTACCGTATCGGCATCGGTGAGTATGGCAGGGTCGGCAGGTACGGTATGCCGCCCCCTTTCCTCGGATGGACTCCCAGACAGCAGGAAGGCTATCACTTGCGCAGGGTTGGCGGCCGGCTTTTCTATGCAGGTACGCCTATGGTGGCAGAACGCCCGGACGAACGGATGAAACCCGGTGAAATGCAATCCGGCGGTTACGGCTTCTATTACAAAGGGCAACGGCAGCCACAAGCACAGGAGCAGGTGCAACCAGTCCGTCAGGATGTCTTGCAGGATTTGCAAGCAGTCATCACCCCGATGGTAAACAAGCCAAGAAGCGAAGAACCGGCAAAGCCTTACAAAGAGCTGATTACCTCACCCGTCTATTTCTCCAGCGAGAAATGGCAGGAATGCCTTTCGTCACACGGCATCATCGTGGATACGGAAGCCAAGACGCTGACCGTCCAGTCGGAGAAAGTCAATGCCGATATGGTCTATGACCTGACCGAAGAGGAATTATCCGCACTGGTATCTAATTCCATTGAAGAACATCCGGTTGAGAAACGCCTGGAGATTCTGAACAATGTCATTCAAAATGACTATTCCGATAAAGTCACATTGGAATCGCTGAACAGCAAGGAGCGCATCAGCATTGCCCTGCATCCTGAAGTGGAGCAAGATCTGGCTATGCGGAACCGGCAGGAACAGGACTTGCTTCTACCATTGGAATCCAATAACAGCCTTGCACCGCACTCAGCCGAACAGACCGTACTGCAAGAAGACGAACCTGTCATCAGAGAGCCACAAGAAGGTGCCTTGATTGACGGACGGGACTTGTCATACATCAACGAGAGCAAAGGCTGGTATCGAGAGGGAGAACACGGACGTGAGGTGGAAGTGGAAGCCATCGCCGTACAACCGGCAGAAGCGGAGGGCAAATACAAGATGACCGCCATCATCAACGGAGAACCCATCACCCATGAAATCAGCCAGAAGCAGTACGACAAGTTCCTGGCAGTCGATGACTACCACCGCATGAAGCTCTTTTCCAAGATATTCAACGAAGTGGATATGAAGACCCGTCCTGAAATGAGCAGCGGATTGGGCACGAAGATATTCGCCGCACTTGCCGCAGGTGCGGTAGTGCTGTCGGATGTCGCCCACGGGCTGCACCATCCCTGTCCGGAGTTTTACGGAGAGCGTTTCAGTTCCGCACCCCGTCCTTATTTCAAGCCGGGAGTGGACTCGCCGATGGATGTGGCTGCAAGGAACTTTGAAGCGCAGATGAACAAGGAGGTGGCAGAGATGCGCAGAGGATTTTAAGGAATAAAAGGAACACGGAAATGGCAAACGGAGAACTGACATACGATGACTTCCTGCAACGGCTGGACATTCAGGATATACTGATGGACGCAGGCTATCACCTGAACAAGCGTGACGGCTTGCGTTATCCGTCCTATATCCGCACGGACAGTAACGGCACACGCATCCGGGGTGACAAGTTCATCGTCACACCGAACGGCAAATGCTGTTTCCAGCCACCACAACAAAAGCTCTATAATATCATATCCTTTATCAAGGCATTCCCGGAGAAGTTTGCGGAACACCGGAACGACGTCTCTCCCGACAGGTTGGTCAACCTTGTCTGCAACAGACTGTTGAACCAACCCATCAATGACAGACCTTTGCGCATCATCCAACCCAGACGGGAGAACACTCCGTTCAGGCTGGATGATTACGATATCCACCGTTTTGACGTAAACGACCGGGAGACCCACAAACGTTTTTATCCCTACTTCAAGAACCGTGGTATCGACATCTTCACACAACGGGCTTTTGCCGACCATTTCTTTCTGGCTACCAGACATCGTTCAGACGGTTTGGCGTATGCCAACCTTGCCTTTCCGCTGGTACTTCCCAAAGAGCCGGACAAGATTGCAGGACTGGAGGAACGAGGCCGTCCCAAGATGGACGGTAGCGGAAGTTACAAGGGCAAAGCCGAGGGCAGCAACAGCAGCGAGGGCTTATGGATAGCCAATTTCAGCGGTGAGCCTTTGCAAAAGGCAGGCGGCGTTGCGTGGTTTGAAAGTGCCTACGATGCAATGGCTTTCTACCAGATACACAGGAATGGTTTTCGGGACAACCCTGACCTTTCCAAGAAAAGCGTGTTCGTCTCCACGGGCGGCACTCCCACCGATATGCAGATTCGCGGTATGCTTTCCGTCACTCCGGATATAAACCACTACTTGTGTTTCGACAACGACAGTGCCGGGCGTGAGTTCGTGAAAAAGTTCCAAGCCATAGCGGAATCCATGCACATCAATTCCGACCGTATAAAAGTCTTTCCCTTGATGCCCTGCTACAAGGACTGGAACGATGCCCTGCTTGGCAAGACAAGCGAGGAATACCTTGACAGCATCAAGGACGCGATTATCCCATTGGGAGCACCACTCGGTACCACAGGGTATGCAACCGACAAGGAAGAAGAACACCGACAACCAAATATACACAGATAAGAGCCATGCAACAACCGATATACAGAGAGATTTCGCTACGACCGCAAACGGCACAGTTCTTCATTGACGAACTGCCCTTGCTGTTGCTTTGTCCCGTGGGACTGGTCTATGGAGGAATGGAGAACGCCCCTCTTGCATCTATTGCCGCCCTCTTTGCCGTTCTCCTTTCCCTCATTTTGATTTACCGGCTTATATACCTGAAACGCATACGCTATCACGTCGGTAGCGAACAGCTGACTGCCGAGCATGGCGTGTTCCAACGCAGTATCGGTTACATCGAATTGTACCGTGTGGTGGACTTCCACGAACAGCAGAGCTTGTTGCAGCAGATTTTCGGGCTAAAGACTGTCACGGTGTTGTCAATGGACAGGACCACGCCCAAGCTGGAATTGACAGGTCTGCCCAAACGAATCAATATCGTGGATATTATCAGAGAGCGTGTAGAGTTTAACAAACAACGAAAAGGAATCTATGAGATCACCAATCACTAAAATAACGATGCTCCTATTCGGCATCATCTTGTCTGTCACGGCGAAGGCGCAGATTGTCACGACCAATCCGTTGGAATATGTGGCATTGGCAGAAGGCAACGAATTGATTCTCGGCAAAGTCAAAGACCAGATGGACGGGCAGAAGAAAACCGCCCTTTTACAGAATACCATTGCCGCAGAGTTCGAGCAGATGCGCCAGTGGGAGAAGAAATACAACAGCTACCTTAAAACGGCAAGCGGTTTCGCATCCTCGCTGAAAGCCTGTACCCACCTGTACAATGACGGTGTGAGGATTTTTATCTCGCTATGCAAGTTGAAGAAAGCCATCAGCGACAATCCACAGGGCATTGTCGCCGCAATGAGCATGAACAACCTGTATATCGAGACCGCAACCGAACTGGTGACGGTATTCTCCCTGCTCCGTGATGCCGTGGCAAAAGGAGGCAAGGAGAATATGCTTACGGGAGCGGAACGGAGCCAGACCCTATGGGCATTGAACGACCAACTGTCCGCATTCCAAAAGAAACTCAACCTGCTTTACCTGAGCATCAGGACTTACACGATGACGGACGTGTGGAACAACGTGACGGCAGGTATGCTGGATAGGAGCAATGGTGAAGTGGCACGAATGGCAATAAACAGGTGGCGCAGGGCTGCAACGGTAAGATAAAAAGATGGAGGAAAGAGAAAATGAGACGGGCAATCTTTATCATAATCACACTGCTGTGCATAGGCGTGAAAGTCCACGCGCAGATAGACCCCACACTTGCCGGAATGGTTCTCATCTATACCGAAAAGTCCAAGAAGACCTTGAAGAACCAAGAGAAAATCATGCTCCTGCAAACCACCGGCCACATCTGGACGAAAGAGGAGGTGGAAGCCGTCACCGACCTGCAACGGGAGTTCAATGATTATCTGGATTCATTCCGTTCGGTCATCAGTTACGCCGCACAGATATACGGCTTCTATCACGAGATAACCCATCTCACGGAAAACATGGGAGAGTTCACCGGGCAACTCAGGAAAAGTCCTGCCAATGCCGTGGCAGTGGCACTCTCCACGAACCGGAACAAGATATACCGGGAACTGATATACAACTCCGTGGAAATTGTCAATGACATACGCACGGTCTGCCTGTCTGACAACAAAATGACGGAGAAACAGCGGATGGAAATCGTGTTCGGAATCCGTCCCAAGCTGCAACTGATGAACAAAAAGCTGCGACGGCTGACCATGGCGGTGAAATACACCTCGATGGGTGACGTGTGGGCAGAAATCACGGAACGGGAACAACCCAAAGCCAACAAAGCAGAGATAGCCAGGTCTGCCATGAAACGGTGGAAACGAAGCGGAAAGGCCGGTGCTTTTTAACATAACGAGAATGTAAAAACTAAAAGATATGGGATTCTGGAGTTCATTATTAAAGACAGGCGGCAAAGCCGCAGGAGCGACAAGCAAAGCCGTTGGTGGAGCCGTATTGCACCCATCACAGACCTTGCGAGGGGCAGGAAGCGCATTGAAGACGGCAACCGTAGGAGCTGCGGCCGGATATGTCGGCTGGGAGAAACTGACCACCGACAAGAGCGTGGTGCGCATCGTGAGCGATGCCGTCATCGGAGAAGACACCACCAACGCCATCAGCGGCACGGCGAAAGCGGCTACCGAAACGGTAAACAAACTTACCGGCAAAGCCGAACAGACTTTTGACAGCGTGAGCCAGGCGTCAAGTTCGCTCTCTTCCACGCTCGATGGAGCGTCCAATTTTTTAAGCGGTGTTTCCAACGGGAATGCCGGGAATATGTTAGGCAACTTTTTCAGCAACCTCGCGCATGGCAAAGTATCGGGATTAAGCATAGTCGGATTGATTGCCGGGGCATTCCTCGTGTTCGGACGTACAGGCTGGCTCGGCAAGATAGCCGGTATCTTCTTGACCATGATGATGATTGGCAACAACACCCAACGCCAGCAAGAAGCGTCCGTTACCGGCAATCAGCGTCAAGCCCGTCTACAGCAGGAACAGGAGGAACAGACCCATAGCGGAGGAATGAGAAGATAAGACAGTCATAACACAATACTATTCTACAAATGAAATACACGGAAGAAATGATTCTACAGTCCCCAAGCGGCTATTGTATGCCCTTTGAGGAAGAAAAGAATAAAGAAGTAACCTTGTCAAAAGGCTACGGGGAACAGAAAGATGCCGTCACCGGAGAGACATCCTTTCATCACGGCATAAACTTCCATGCCAGTCACCGCCCTTTGGCGGCAGTGGCAAGCGGTGTCGTGTCAAGTATCGGTACGGACAAAGAGCATGGTGTATATATTGTCATACGCTATGGCAAATACGAAGTGACCTATGCGCATCTTGCTAATATATTCATCCGTTTCGGACAAAAGGTAAAAGCAGGTCAGACGGTAGCCATCAGTGGAAATGATCTTCGCATGGAAGTGGCGTTTGACGGCGAGGAACTGAATCCGATAGAGTTCCTGACCATGCTTTACGGCAATATCCAGGCACTCGGCAAATCGGGACACAGTACGGCACACGAGTTCACTCCGTTTGACGGTGAGATTAAAACCTGGTACGACCGTGACAAGGAGGAAATCGAGGAACTGATGCTCCGCTTCCTTCCCGTCTATATGGAAGACCTGTTCCGTGGCGAGTACATCGTACCCGAATATACAGAACAGTCCCTGCGTAATGTGTTCACCGTGGGAGCGGCCAAGAACTACTTCTTTGAGTCGATGCCGAGCATGGCAAACCCTTTGGGCATAGGCAGCCGTGCCTTGCCTTTGGCCGGCAAGGTACAGAATCTCCTGATAGCGGACTTTCTCAATTATCTCGCTCTCAGGCACAATGTCTATCTCTCTACCATGAGCGAGGAAGTAAAAAAAAAATTCAATCCGAGGCAGTAGCCAGCAGTGGCATTATCGACCCGTTGTCGGAACTGGAGATAGACGTACAGAGCTTCGATATTCCGAGAATGGTGTCCGTCTATCCCGACCGTGCCGGAGTCCGATGGTGGACGAAAGCATGGTTCAATAACCGGGAGGAAGGCGAACATTCCGTAGAAATCGACCGGATGGCCGCCATCCGTTTCATTCAGGACCGGATAGAAAAGGATGAATGGCTGGAAGAGTTCTTCCCCAAGCAGATGGAGATATACCACAACGCCATAGAACAAACCAAGGAACAACTGTTGAACCAATTGAATTATTAGAACATGGGCGAAATCAAGCATACAGCACGCTTTGCGGAGATAGAAAGGATATTCGGTGACTACTTCAATAGTCACCTTGCCCCTGTCATGCGAGACACGCAGAACTATCTCAACCGCAAACAAACGGAAGAAATGGCTGCATATTCCACCAGTACAGCCGGTATCCTCGGTTCTATGGCGGCAGCCGGTAATCCGATGATGGATCCGTACCAGACACTGAGAGTGACCGGGGAATGGAACTCCAAGACCACGGAGGACTATCTGGAAATGTGCAGGGAGAAGATTGCAAACAATAAGGAGATACAGGCAGACCTCGCATTGTTGGCAAACGAGTGGCGCACAGCCGTGGTGGATGAAATCGGCAGGGAAAGATATGATGAACTGTCCGGGCAATTAGGTGGCGACCTCGCTTACGCATATACGGAATACCGTATCGGAGAGTTGATGATGGGCAAGATGGTCAAAGACAATACGCCCAAGTCTTCCGCTGAATACATCATGCGCAAGGCGGCACAGAACACGCTTTTCGGGCTGTCATACACATTGAACCAGTCACCGCTTGCCGCAGAAATCGAGCGACGTGGGGAAGCAGCCTACAAACCGTCCAAACTGGAAAAAGGGACAGGCAAAGTCATCGGTGCAAGCATCGATGCCATATCACTCGGCGGTGCGGGAAGCTGGGCGAGCTTTGCCAAATTTGTCGGGGTTGACCTGGCATTTTCAGCACTGACTTCCTCCAAGGACAAAACGGAAAACACAGCATCCGTTGAAGATTGCATCAGCAAGGGCGTATTCGGAAGTGAGAGGAATGTCTTTGACAGATTCCGTAAAGAAGCCAATGAAATTCGAGTCAATGACAATCCTTATATCATCGCCACCAATGAACGGCTGGCCAAGAAGATTCCCGTACAGAGTTTTGATTTCAGGGACTGGATGAGCCATAACGCCCAAGCGAAAATGCCGTTTGATTTTATTGCCGGCCAAAAGATAAAAGATGAGCGATACAGGGATATTCCGATGGTCATCGCTCCGGAATACATGGAAACTTATTTACAGGATATGGAGAAGAAAGAAGAGGTTAAAGGTCAATCCGCGCTTGCAAACAATCCGGGACAATCGGGAAACACCCATACCGCACAATCCGTCCAACAAGCCAATGAAACAGAAACGACAGAAGAATCAAGGGAAGATACAGCCATTGAATCAGGACAGAACCGACAGGAAGGACAGCAAACCGCCAATGCCAACGAAAACGGCTGGGGCGATTTTTTCTCAACCTTGGGATTAAGTGGTATGGGAGACATAAGCAAAAATTTGGGTTATGTGCTTGCCATGTTGCCGGATATTCTGGTTGGTATGTTTACGGGCAGGACAAAATCATTGGATTTGGGAGACAATGTACTGCCTATCGCCAGCATCGTCGCCGGTATATTCATTAAGAATCCTATTCTCAAAATGATGATGATCGGACTGGGCGGTGCCAATTTGTTGAACAAGGCGGGACACGAGGCATTAGGATGGGAACGGAATGAAGATAACGGTTTGAAGGAGGGAAACCGTTCCGTCCGATACCGGGTCTATGCGGACGAATCGCTGAATCCACGGATTTCCGGTCCGATACTGCAAGGGAACAACCTTATCGCAACCATAGACCATGTACCCTGCACCATCCAGTTGCCTGAAAAAGTGGTGTCAGCTTACAATGCCGGGGCATTGCCGCTTAATACCCTTGCCAATGCCATCCTTGCCAAGAGCGACCGTACCCAGCAACTGATGTCGCAGAATTACGAAGAGAAAGACAGGGAAACGATTGTGCGTACCAGAGGAATACAATAAAACAGCAACAGATATGAAAGAGAAATCACAGTTTGAGAAAAATGCCGCCGACAAACAAGTGGAACTGCTCTCCGGAGCATTAAGCGGAGCGGTCAGCGCGGGCGGCCACTGGCTCAATGCCACAGGCAAGGGCTATCCCAAGTTTTATCCGGCAGGCGTGGCGGTCAGTCCGTTCAACGCCCTGTTCATGGCTCTGCACTCGGACAAGCACGGATGCAAGAGCAACCTCTTCACCTTATATAGCGAAGCAAAGGCAAGAGGCGAATCCGTCAAGGAACACGAAAAAGGAGTACCGTTCCTGTTCTATAATTGGAACAAGTACGTGAACAGGAACAATCCCAACGAGATCATATCAAGGGATGACTACCAAAAACTTTCTCCCGAAGAGAAGAACCGATACAAAGGCGTCCACAACAGGGAGATACGCACATTGTTCAATATCGACCAGACTTTGCTGCCCCACGTTGACAGGAAAGCATACGATGACGCATTGGCAAAATACGGCAACAGTGTTGAGCAAGGATTCGGAGAAAAGGAATTACGTGAGCTCAGGCCGAAATTCAATGCCTTCGTACAGTCTATTTCGAGAAATCTGGCACCGGTTCGCACGGATGGCAGCGGTGTGGCACATTATGACAGCCAGAAAGACGCGATATATATTCCACGGCAAAAGAATTTCGCACATTACACCGATTACACGCAGGAAACCCTTCGGCAAATCATAGCAGCCACCGGACACCAGCAACGCCTTGCCCGTGAGGGAATGGTGATGAAAAACGGGATTCCCCCAACAGAGGATGCCGTCAAGCAGGAACGGCTGATTGCCGAAATCGCTTCGGGTATCAAGATGCTGGAAATGGGACTTCCGGCCCGGTTGTCGGACGAGAGTGTCAAACTGGTGGATTATTGGAACCGTGAACTGAAAGAGAACCCTTGTCTGATAGATGCCATCGAGAGCGATGTGAACAATGCGCTGGAAGTGATACGCAAGGCGGAACGCGGCGAGAAGATTGAATACGCCACCATCCGCAACCGGAGACAGACATCAGACATGAGGGCGGAACTTCCGAAACACCATGCCATAGCGGACGAAATAGCCCGACATCCGGACAAGGACAAGAAAACCATCATTGTGGTCAGGGACAACGCCGCGAAAACGGCGGATGTGGTTCTGCCGGCCGGTGCTTCGACGGAAGTGGACAACGAGGTGCCGGGAATGAACAAGAGCCGCATCGAAAGAGCCTTGCGTAAAGAGGGCTTCGAGCAGATACGGTTTTTCAATCCGGACGGGGCATTGGGATTCAGGCCCGACGACAGCTATTTCTCCGGCAAGGAGGTATCTCTGGCCCGGCTGAAAAACTGGGAGATACAGGAACTGTCCACGTTGGATGTAGCTCCTGCGGTGAAGCAGGCCTGCGAGGTAAGTTTCGACCGGGTGCAGATGATACAGGACGACAAGAACCGCTGGGCACTCTACATCAAGCCGGAGAACGAGAACGGTTACAGCGTCTATCCGGACAAGGAGGACGTGAACCGTTTTTTCTCCACCCTCAAACAGGCGATGAACAACATTGACAAAGTGCGCATGGAACTGGCACACAAGTATTACGCCCTTGCGGAAACAAAACCCGACCTGAAGGTTGACCTGTTCAGTTGCGGGGAGAAGGATATAGACATGAGCCGGATCCAGCGTGTCAGTGTGTTCAAGACGAAGCAGGACGGCATCCTGTGCGCGGCGACCATCGACGGGCGAAGGCCGGAACCGAGAAGCGTCACGCAACAGCAATGGCAGCGGATGTGGCTTGCCGAGGACAGGGACGATTACAAGCTGAACCTGGCGGCCGCTCTCTTTGCCGATGTGCTGCGCAAAGGACAGGCACGGGACAATTCCGTGGAAACAGCGGCATCAGCCGAAAGGAAGCCGGAACAGAGTGAACAGGAAGAACAGAAAACAGGAATGAAACGATGAAGATTTATAAGAAATGAGCAAAAATCAAGAATACGCAGAGAAATATGCCGGATATGCGATGGAACAGATGCGGCGGTACGGGATTCCCGCCTCCGTGACGCTGGCACAAGGCATACTGGAAAGCAGCAACGGCCAGAGCCAACTGGCACAGAACGAGAACA
>ERZ779851.2501-NODE-2501-length-13913-cov-147.884543_pt1 | contig 13913 bp, 11 predicted proteins | sample MGYA00511094_ERZ779851 | MGnify/ENA primary metagenome ERZ779851 (study PRJEB29588, sample SAMEA2155512) | human gut metagenome | biome: human gut; feature: human-associated habitat; material: faeces | place: Denmark | collected 2008/2010 ...
CAGCATACATCCAGAACTTCAAGGCAGAAGACTTGGAGAGCTTCAAGGCATAAGAATCCGCAAGTTTCCTTTGGGAAGCTTATCGCATAACAAATATAAGAAATCCGTGGGTAAGAAACCTTTCTTTCCACGGATTTCTTCGTTTTTAAAGAAAGCTACTCTCAAAAACACTCTTCACTCTTCACCGATAAAGCATAAGTATTTTATATACAGCGAATTACAACCGTGAAGAGTAACAACTTACTCTTCACCACTCTTCACATCTCTTCACAGCCATCAATGAAGACCAGCTCTAGCCTTCTATGATGACTAGTTCAAGGCTTCTATGATGGCAGAGCTTAGGAGTCAGGTGAAGAGTGGTGAAGAGTGGTGAAGAGTGGCGCTTCACTCTTCACCTCTCACACCCTTAGTGTTTATAGGGGTTTCAGACGATTTGGTGAAGAGTGAAGAGTAAAAACGAAAGTGGCTTTTTTACAAGCAGAAACGCCACAGCATGCGGCAGGGAAGTACACGTCGGAAGTTAGAGATAATCTTGTAGAAACCTTTCTCCCGACGTATCGTTTCGTGCCTGGCAATGGCACAAAGTTGCCCTGGTTAAGGGCAATATTGTGCCATTGCCAGGCAAAAATCAGAATAAGGCTCTTTTTCAATCCACCCAAATTACCATCTTTTGACCAAATGTACTATGCCGAGGTGGTATCTTTTGCTCTTTAGCTGGTATCTTTTCCACCTTGAGGTCGTAACCTTTCACCCTGAGGTCGTAACCTTTCACCCTAATCAGGAATAGGGATTCCCCCCTTCTACTTTAGGGAATCCTTCTCGTTTCTTTTCGGAAGAAAGTAGTACTTTTGCAGGCGTAAACAAGATAATGACCGAGCACTCTTTTTTAAAGGGGCTCAAGATAATAACTTTCAAAAACAGTATCGCTTATGAAAAGAAATGAAGTAATGGCACTCATCGTCACAACAATATTGATGTTTGCCGTATGCCTCTCGGCTTCGGCTAAGGGGAAAAAAAACGTGGAACGGGGAATGACCAAGCAGGAAGTGATTGCCATTCTCGGAGAACCTAAGCTCACCAGTTTCGACATGTATGGGGACAAATGGGAATATGCTAAATATAATAATCTGTTTGGAGATTCCAAGTACATCACGGTCTTCTTCGACAGAAACGGAAAGGTTGTGCAGTACGATACAAGAATCATAGAACCAAACAGCCAGAAATCGAATGTACAGCAGCCACAACACCCTACTCCACCCCTCTACGATGGAAGATGTGATCCAGATGGCAGAATGGATTACGGCTACAGCCTCGATGATGCTTCCTTCTCCAAACTATATAATAAGGTGAAGAAAGCAAGCTTCGACGACAACAAGTTCGACCTGATAGAAGTGGCAAGCCTCGGCTGCTATTATTCCTGCGCCCAGGTGGTCCGCATCATGAAGATATTCCCTTTCGACGACGAACAGCTGAAAGCGCTCAAAATGATGGCGCCACATATCGTGGATCTTCAGAATACAGGTCTCATCTATAAAATATTCAGCTTCGACAGCGAAAAGGATAAGGCTGAGGAAATCATCAGAAATAGCAAATAAATAAGGTGATTGATGCCGGATTGCAAATCCGGCAGGACGCCTAACGGATACCAGATAACCACAGAATCAAATCCGTGAGCAAGATGCAGCATCTTGCTCACGGATTTTTCTTTTCCCCTCCCTTTCCATTTTTTCACAAAAATCACAAGGATTGTTAAAATTGAAACTTTATGCTAAACTTTTCCGTCTAAATGCAATCAGATTAATATCTTTCTGAAATAAATAAAACGGGATAAAAAGAAAATAGAAGAAGATTATGAACGGAAAAGTAAAAAACGCAATGGCTGCTCTGCTTCTTGTGGCAGCACCATTGGCTACGCAGGCAAAACAATGGTCGCTGAAAGACTGTATCGACTATGCGCTTGCCAACAACATCGCTCTTCAGAAGACGCAACTCACCAAGGCAAGCGCCCAAGAAGATTATCTGCAGTCGAAAGCTGCTCTGCTTCCGTCGCTCAGCGCCAGCACCAACCAAAGCGTGAACTATACTCCTTGGGTGGCTAGCGGTATCAGCGGTGACGGTTTCTCAAGAGCCAGCATTGACAAGGTGTATTACAACGGAAACTACTCCGTGATGGGCAACTACACCATCTGGAATGGAAACAAGAACCATAATCAGGTAAAACTGAACCAGCTCTCTGCCGAGGCTGCACAGCTCGATTCGGCTACCCAGGCTATCAAGCTGCAGGAACAGATTGCACAGCTCTACGTGCAGATTCTCTACTCTACAGAGGCTATCCAAGTGAACAAGGAGAGCTATCTCTCAAGCCAGCAGAACGAAGAACGGGGCAAGGAGATGGTGAAGATAGGCAAGATGAGTCAGGCTGACCTGGCACAGCTCACCGCTCAGCGGGCCCAGGATGAATTCAACATCGTGCAGGCTGAAAGCAATGTGAAGAACTATAAGCGACAGTTGAAGGAACTGCTTCAGATTACAAGCGATGAAGCTTTTGACATCGAGATTCCGAATACCACCGATGAGATGGCGCTCGTGGCTGTTCCGGCAATGAACGGAGTCTATGCTGCGGCTCTCGAAAACCGTCCGGAGTTCAAGACCATCAAGAATCAGTTGGCTCAGAACGACTTGAACATCAAGATTGCGAAGGCGGGCAAGCTGCCTACCATCACTGCCAACGGAGGTATTTCTACCAGCAATACTTCCATGAACAACAATGGTCTTGCCAAGCAGTTGAAGACCAACTTCAGCGTTGGAGGCGGCGTAGGAGTGAGCATCCCTCTCTTTGAAAACCGAACCACCAAGACTCAGGTGAACAAGGCTTTGATTCAGCGCGAAAGCATCCAGCTCGACCTGAAGAACCAGCAGACCCAGCTCTACTCTACCATTGAGAACTATTGGTTGCAGGCTACCACCAACCAAAGCCAGTTTAAGGCAGCAAAGGTTAGCAGCGAGAGTGCCCAGACCAGTTACAATCTGCTGAGCGAGCAGTTTAAGCTGGGATTGAAGAATATCGTTGAGCTAAGAACAGGAAAGGATAACCTGCTCAAAGCAAAGCAGAACGAGCTCCAGGCGAAATACCTCGCCATCCTCAACATCAACATGTTGAAATTCTATAAGGAAGGCCATATTTAACTCCCCAGTTTATTATTTCGAATCAAATTAATCTGATTATAAAAAATGAAAAAGTTGAGAATTAGCAAAATCTGGATTGCTGTCGTGGTGATAGTAATCGTTGCCGTGGCGGCATGGGCGATGTCGGGCGGAAAAAAGGAAGAAGATATTAACTTCAAGGAGGAAAAAGTGGCGCTGAAAACCTTGCAGAACAGCGTAACCGCTACGGGTACCATCGAGGCGGTAACCTCTGTAACCGTGGGTACACAGGTGAGCGGTATCGTCAACAAACTCTATGTGGACTACAACTCCCAGGTAAAGAAGGGACAGGTCATCGCAGAACTCGACAAGACCAATCTCTTGAGCGAACTGAATACCGCGAAGGCAAACCTAGCCAGCGCACAGAGCAGTCTGAACTATCAGGCAGCCAATATGGAACGCTATAAAACCCTTTACAAGAAAGGCCTCTGCAGCGCCGATGAATACGAGAATGCCCTTCTCACCTATCGCCAGGCGAAGGAGCAGGTAGCATCTTCCAGGGAAAACGTACAGAGAGCGCAGACCAACCTCGGATACGCTACCATCACCTCTCCTATCGACGGAACCGTGATTTCGAAGAGCGTAGAGGAGGGTCAGACCGTAGCGGCAAGCTTCAACACCCCAGAACTCTTCACCATTGCCAAGGACCTGACCAATATGCAGGTAGTAGCCAATGTGGACGAGGCTGATATCGGCAATGTAAAGGAGGGTGACCGAGTAACCTTCACCGTAGATGCCTATCCGGATGATACCTTCGAGGGAACCGTGAAGCAGGTGCGCCTGGAAGCTACAACCACCAATAATGTAGTAACTTACGAGGTAGTGATTTCTGCTCCAAATGCTGATTTGAAATTGAAACCGGGTCTTACAGCCAACGTTACCATCTACACCCAGGAGCGCAGCGGCGTGCTCGCCGTAGCCAACAAGGCTCTCCGCTTTACCCCTACCAAGGAAACCGTGGGCAAGGATATGAAGATCGTGGACTGCAAGGGTAAAAACAAGGTTTGGACATTGAATGGCAACACCCTCACCGCTCATCCGGTAACCATCGGTCAGAGTGATGGAATCAATACAGAAATCACCAAGGGATTGAAGCAGGGCGATAAGATTGTTACGGAAATCGTGGTGAATGTTCCGGAAGAGGAGGATGCTCCACAGCAGAGTCAGGGACTGATCAGCGGTCCGGGTCCTAGAGGAAAGAAGAAGTAAGGGGAGAAGTAAAAAAGAATCATTATGTCTGAAACATCAAATAACAACGAGAACAAGAAGGTGGTGATAGAGCTCGACAACGTGCGCCGCGACTTTCTTGTGGGTGATGAAACCGTCCACGCCCTGAAAGGGGTAAGCTTCAAGATCTACGAGGGCGAGTTCGTTACCATCATGGGTAAGTCGGGTTCCGGCAAATCCACCCTGCTCAACCAGCTGGGCTGTCTCGACACCCCTTCCAAGGGTGAATATTACCTGGATGGCGTGAGCGTGCGCAAGATGAGCCGCAACGACAGAGCCATCCTGCGCAACCGCAAGATTGGCTTCATCTTCCAGAACTACAATCTCCTGCCGAAGACCACGAGCGTAGAGAATGTAGAGCTGCCGCTGATGTACAATCCTGCCATCAATGCAGAAGAACGGAAGCAGCGTGCCATCGAAGCCCTGAAGGCTGTAGGACTGGGCGAAAGACTCTACCATAAGAGCAATCAGATGTCGGGTGGACAGATGCAGCGTGTAGCCATCGCCCGTGCGCTGGTGAACAATCCTGCCGTGATTCTCGCCGACGAGGCAACGGGTAACCTGGACACGAGAACCAGTTTCGAGATTCTGGTCCTTTTCCAGAAGCTCTACGCTGAGGGCAGAACCATCATCTTCGTAACCCACAACCCGGATATCGCCAAGTATTCCAGCCGCAACATCGAATTGCGCGACGGACACATCATCAGCGATACCTATAATGACCACATCCTTTCGGCAGCAGAAGGCCTTGCCGCCCTGCCAGCCAATACGGACGAATAACAGTATAGAATATGAATTATCAGAATCTTTTTAAGATTGCCCTTCGAGCGATAGCAGCCAACAAGATGCGCTCCTTCCTCACAGCCCTGGGCATCATCATCGGTATTGCAGCCGTGATTACGATGCTTGCCATCGGACAGGGAAGTAAGGCGAGCATCAAGGCGAACATCGCCGAGATGGGTAGCAATATGATTATGATTTCGCCGGGTGCCGACATGAGAGGCGGTGTGCGACAGGATGCTTCCTCGATGGAGACCTTGAAGCAGGCAGACTACCAGAGCATCAAGGAGGATTGTAATTACATCAGTGCCATTTCGCCTACCGTAAACAGTTCGGGACAGTGGATCTACGGCAACAACAATACGCAGAGTTCCATCTATGGCGTGAACCAGGACTACCTGAGCATCCGCCAGCTGAAGGTGGCAGATGGAGAAATGTTTACCGATACAGACATCAAGGCAGCTGCCAAGGTCTGCATCCTGGGGCAGACCGTAGTGGATTATCTCTTCCCCGACGGCAGCGACCCGATCGGCAAGGTAGTACGTTTCAACAGCATCCCGTTCCGTGTGGTAGGTGTGCTCCAGAAGAAGGGTTACAACTCCATGGGAATGGACCAGGATGACCTCGTGCTTGCCCCATACACCACCGTGATGAAGCGAATCCTGGCACAGACCTATCTGGGCGGAATCGTATGTTCTGCCATTACCGAGGAAGCATCGCAGCCGGCTCAGGATCAGATTTCGGAAATCCTCCGCCACAACCACAAGCTGAAGGATGCCACCGAGACCACCGAGGCAGATGAGGATGATTTCAACATCCGTTCGCAGGAAGAAATCTCCAGCATGATGAATTCCACCATGTCCACCATCACCATCCTTCTGGGTAGTGTGGCAGGAATCTCCCTGCTGGTGGGCGGTATCGGAATCATGAACATCATGTACGTTTCCGTTACCGAGCGAACCCGTGAAATCGGTCTCCGAATGAGTGTGGGAGCCAGAGGAATCGACATTCTGAACCAGTTCCTCATCGAGGCGATTCTGCTCTCTGTGACCGGTGGAATCATCGGAGTAATATTGGGAGTGAGTCTGTCGCTGAGTCTGAATGCCTTCCTGCACATAGCCACTCAGATAGAGCCTTGGAGCATCATCATGAGTTTCGCCGTCTGTACCTTCACCGGTGTGTTCTTCGGATGGTATCCGGCAAAGAAGGCAGCAAGACTCGACCCTATCGAGGCAATCAGATACGAGTAAAAATCTGATTAGTTTTTTCAGAAAAACAGCTGTTTTATCAAAACTTTATTGTATTTTTGCAGAAGAATTCAAGAAACTCAAACCCAATTGAGTTCATCTGGATAAAATAGAAATAAACTTAAGATAAAACAGATAGAAAGAAAAATGAATACAGAAATATTATCAGCAGATAAAGACCCGATGGGCGCAGCTATTCTCGACTTCCAGAAGCAGGGGAAGGCGGCCCGACTGAGAGTGCTCTCCTCAATGTTCGAGGAAGACGAAATGCCAGTGAAACATCTGTTCAGAAGCACCCGGGAAATGCCGGTGCTGGAACAGAAGGCCTTGCAGCTAGCCAAGGGACGGGTGCTGGATATTGGAGCCGGAGCCGGCTGCCATACGCTCGCCCTGCAGGAGAAGGGATTGGAGGTGAAGGCGATTGATATTTCGCCCTTAAGTTGCGAAGCGATGAAGTTGAGAGGAGTGAAGGATGCGGAATGCATCAATCTCTTCGACCCACATCTGAGCAGTGGAAATCATTCCGGAGAGAATCAGGAGAATCATTCCGGAGAAAACCAGGAGAATCATTCCGGAGAAAATCAGGAGAATCATTCTGAAAAGAACCAGGAGACTTATTCCGGAGAGAATCAGAAGCAGTTTGAAGGCGGTTTCGATACGATTCTCCTCCTGATGAACGGAACGGGAATTGCCGGGAAGATAGAACATCTCCCAGCCCTCTTCCAGCGCCTGAAGGCGTTGCTGAATCCGGGCGGTCAGATTCTCATCGATTCCTCCGACCTGAAATACATCTACGAGAATGAGGATGGAAGTTTCGACATCAATCTGAATGGAGCCTATTACGGAGAAGTAGATTATCAGATGATCTACAAGGATGTAAAGGGCGACCGCTTCGACTGGCTCTACGTGGATTTCCCATTACTGAAATCCATCGCCGAGACCTGCGGTCTGCATGGTGAACTCGTGGCAGAAGGCGAACACTACGACTATCTGGCGAGGATCTTCCAAGCATAATAAAGACGATAAGATTTTACAGTATATAAAGAAAAAAGGAGTTAAGACCATCATCTTAACTCTTTTTTTCTTTATATTTTATCATAGATACTTATCGTAGGATTTCTATTTTATCGCAGAAATCGTGACATCCGAGAAATCGTTCATCAGGTCAAGAATCTCCAGGGTATGGAAATCCTTCTTCGCCTTCACTTCGATATTCGCCTCCAGGAATTCCTCCTTCGAGAAGCGGCGCTCTTTCAGTTCGTAGGAATGCACCTCCATTCCCTTCTGCTTGATTTGACTGATGAATTTCTTCACGCTCTCACGAGACGGGGCAGAAAAATTCAGCTCAACGGTAGTGGTTCCCAATGGCGGAATCCAATAGTTCAGTACCTCCAGTCCGAGCAGCACCATCACCGTGGTAAGAGCCGCCGCAACATACATTCCCGTACCGCACGCCAGACCGATGGCTGCCGTCACCCACAAGCCTGCAGCAGTAGTCAATCCTCTCACCACGTTCTTCTGGAAGATAATCGTTCCGGCGCCCAGGAATCCGATGCCCGAAACCACCTGCGCCGCCACACGCGAGGAATCTTTCAGATCCACTCCAAATCCAAACTGCGAAACCACACAGAAAAGCGCACTTCCCAATGCCACCAGGAAGTGGGTGCGGAAACCAGCCTCCTTGGCACGATATTCTCGCTCTATTCCGATTGCTCCACCCAGAACCAGCGCAAGCGAGAGGCGGATGGTAAGGTCTATATAGGTTGCATCCATAAAATATCCTTTCTTTTTAAATGATGAAATAAAAAGATGAAAAAGCACCACAAATGCTTCACTTTGATGTTGTAAATGCAAATATACAACTTTTATTCTGAAAAGCATCGTTTTTTAGTTATTTTTTCTCATCAGACAGAAAAATTAAAAAGGGGAAGTGCCGAAACGACACTTCCCCATGGATTGGATGAATCGTATAATCATCTATCTCGCGACAGGTTGACTATCAGTTTTACTTATAGATTTCTACGTCATCTACTGCGATATAAGCAGGTGCATTATAACCATAATCTCCCTTCATATCGTCAGAAGCCTCATAGTTCACCTTCAAGCTGCTGATCTCACCAAGAGAAGAGAGATCAACATACTGCCAGCTCTTCAAAGAGTTTGTACCGTCCTGCACTGTGTACTTAACAGAACCTGTAGATGTAGTACCATCAGCCTTGAAGCCTTCGAACACGACAGAGATTTGGGTAGAACTTGTAGCCTTTGCACAGAAGGCATTGCCATTAGCCATCACATTGAGGAAGTAAGTACCATTGGTAATCCAAAGGCCTTTCATGGTGTGAGCCTTACCATCCTTAAAGTCAAGAACAGGAGCATTATATCCATCTATTGAACCATAAATCATCAAGAAGTTGCTGCCAGAGTGAGCTGCAAGATCTGCAGGAATAGAAAGCTGTGTATTAGATGTACCTTCCGCAATGGTACTGTGATAGTTAGAAACAGCAGCACCGCCATTCCAATAAGCCCAAGACATGCCATGACCATAATCTGCACCATTTATCTTTGAATGCAAAGAAGTTGTAGCATCAGTCCACTCATACACACCATTATCCTCTGTAAAGCCGCTACCACTCTCTCCATAGAGCTTCTTTCCACCATACTGAGCATTATCAATCAATGCATTCCAGTTACTACCCTCGAAAGTGATGGTCTCATACTTAGGAGTGTTGTCATCGTCGTCGTCACTACATGCTGTGAAGAAACTAGTGGCACACACAAGTGCCAACAAATAAAAATACTTTTTCATCATTGTTGTTTTGTTTATTACTAAAATTATCTTATTATTTATTAACTCTTTCTACTCTTGGCACTGATTGACTTTTGGAGATGCAAGTCCTCAGCCCCACTCACCTCTGTGGAAGTCTCACCTAGCCAACCACACATTTGATTCTGTGCGCTATACACTCTCACGAAGTCGATGTGGTCGATCGCCACAGGCTTTCGATTCTTATCTACCGCCCAAGAGATATCGAAACTACATCCATCGATGTCGCTATTGCTCACATTGTCAACATATCCATACCGGAAGGCATCACAAACCCAATGGGTTCCATTGCCGCTGGTATCATGGCCATTACGCGGCAAAAGTGTACCCTCGAAGCGTAATGGACTTGACAACCACAAAGGGAAATATTCCTGGGCATGGAAGGTATTGCGATTGACAACTCCACTCCTTCCCTGATTGTCTGTCCATGGAATATCATGCATGGCATCCTTGGTATAGGTTATCTCATAGCCATATACCACCTTGCCCACACTGTCAACATCAGCACTGCCGGAAAGTTCATACCAAGGATCGTCGGGCAAACCATTGCCATTCACATCCTGCGATACCATCACGATGCCAGGCTCGCTATTGTCCTTGAAAGCATTGCCCTTGATGTAAAGGTCTTTCTCACCTTTCACATTCGCTATAGAATGATCGAAATGAAAGGTGATGTAACCACCATAGGCACCCAGACTCACCAAACCGCCCTTGTCTCCACCGATGGCTTCTGTACATTTTCTTGCCATCGCCTTAGCATCGTCACCCTCCTCATATTGAGGCATCGAATTGACGAATTGTCCTGGAGCCGGCACATACTCATCCACCGCCAAGATATACTTGCTATACTTCTCGGCTGGTTGGCTCGGATCCGACGATGGCAACTGAGGTTTGCGATAAACAAACGCTGCCTCTGCCGGAATATCGCCCGTCCACACTCGCCAATCGAAGGTGCCATCCGCCTTGAAGTGAAACAACTCACCACTTGACACGTAATTCTTAGCATCCATCAGATAGAAATCTTTCTTCTGAGGATTGACGATGATGCCGTATGGCATTTCGATAGATTGTATCTCAGGAGCACTAGACAAGGAATGAGCAATTACCTTGTGTTGGCTGACATTCACGATGCCATACTCTATCGAATTCTTCTGTGAAGTCTCATTCCACTGCACACCTATATAATATAGTGAATCACCCACGATGCACATATTGGAGACCGGCACTTCCAGTTCACCTCCCTTTTCCATCTGCCCTGCAGCATTAGGCTTGAGCCAATACAATCGTGAAGGCACCTCCTTGTAGTCGCCTCGGGAACTTACCCATAGCTGCCCATACTTATCGGCACGACAGCGATGCAAGTTGATTGCCACATCAATCTTCCGCTCCTCCTTAAAGGTCTTGAGGTCGATGACGCTCACCGTACGATCGTAGTTGGGATTGCGATAACCGCCACTGTTGGCAACATACAGTTTGCCATGCACAACAGCCAATTCATCGGGCTGATAGCCCACCGTCACCTTGTCCACTACCTTCATGGTCAGCGTGTCCACCTTATAAACAGCTCCCACTTCGGCATCCTGGCGCATATTCACAGGAGCCACATAGGCACTCACATAGGCAAATCCCCCATCAAAGGCAAGGTATCGACAGTTGGGGATGTCTATCTTCGCTACTTTTTTGCAAGTATAGGCATCTGCCACCTCCACCTTGTTGGAGCAGTTGATGACCATCCACAGTTTGGAGCCATATATCTTGATATCATTGCCAACATCACCCAGTTCCTTAATCTCGTTAGGATTGCGTTCAGAGTAGATGTTGCGATGATAAATGACGTTTTCACTGTTATTACCCGACAAGTCCAGATAGTCGAGGGTAGCCTTGTTGCTGCCCATATTGCCCTGGTTGAGCAAGTAGAGTCCCATGACATCGCCCTTCTCTGCCTTACTGCCTGTATCCTCAGGCTCAGATGAGATGACGGTGTCGCTATCCCGACACGACTGCATACATAGAGCCAGAAAACAAAGCAAGGCTAAGAACCAAGACTTTGCCAGATTGGGTTGATGATATATCTTATCCTTCATATTTTTCTAAAAGTTATATTCCAATGTCAGCATATAATTGCGCTTCGGCATCGGATAGTTAAGTATCACGTCATAATCCTGACTGAAGATGTTGTTGACATCTAGTCTTGCCGACCATCTCCTGGCATGATAAGCCACGCTCATGTCGTGCGTATACCAGGGCTGGAGATGGTTGTAGAGGATGTTCTCTTGCTGCGAATAACGTTCACCGGAATAGATGAAGCTATACGCCAAGTCCAACTCTCGCCATGACAGGCCCAAGATAGCAGACCCACTGTGCCATGGGATATAAGGTATCTGGTCCTTATAATAAGAGGTATTGGGATCGGTCACGTCGCGAGCATCCTGATAAGTGTACTGCAAGCGGGCCGTAACTTTCCAATCCTTGGCTGGCTCCAGTCCCACTTCTGCCATGGCATCGACGCCCTTGATGTGTACCTTGCCCAAGTTGAGCATCGTCCAACGGAATTGCTGTCCCTTGGGATAAGCTACAATTTTGTCGTACACCGTATTGTAATAGCCATCCACCTGTAAGCGGAAATGGTCGACGATGCCTTGCTTCCAATCCTTGTTCAGCGCAAATCCCAGGTCATATTGCAACGCCGACTCCGGATTCAACTTACTGTTACCCATATCGGCATAGTAGAGGTCGTTGAAGGTCGGCATGCGGAAGCTTTTCTTAGCGAAGGCCTTCACTGCCAGCAACTTGGATTCGAACGGATAGACATTTACAAAGAATGCTGGCGTCAGTGTGCTGCGAGATGACGAAGACGCCCCATACTTCACATGGTCCTTGACCACCTGCTCCACCAACGAGGCTTGTGCCTGGATGCGTGACAGCGTCAATGCCGTGGCTAACGACACAAAGTTGGAGTAACGATGAGGAAAAGCAAAGTCCACCATATTGGCATTCAACTTGTTCCACTTGAAGTCATAGCTCATTGAGACACTCCACTTTGACAATATCTCATAGACATTCGAAGTAGAGAAATACATCTCCTGCTGACGATAGGTATTGTCTACATGTATCTGCGTCTCATCATTATTGACATAGCGCGTCACATAATAGGCATACTTAGCCAATGCCTTGGTAGAGAATTTGTCACCAAATGACTTTTGGAATACAGCCTGTCCGAAGGTATTGTGGTCCCACTGGCGTTCGCCTCGTCGCCACACATTGTTGACGATGGCACCAGGTATTCCCCTTTCCGAATGGTAGGTATATGCCTTCACATTCCAATATCCATCGGCAATGCCTCCCCTCACGTTTTCCTCGATACGGAAAGCCCAAATGTCACCATTGTGACGCACGGCGGTGGTATCATAAGCCACCGTATTGTCTTCGGTCACTCGCCTATAACGAAACTTATAGCGTCCGCTCGACGTCAGCACACTTGTACTTAACGAGGAAGATATATGATTGGAGAGTTTCTGCTCCCAAAGCGATGAAAACCGGAAGGTATCGCTCGACCCATACTTAGCCCTCACCAACAAGTTGTATCGCCTGCCCATCATGAAGCGGGGAGCCTTGGTACGGATATAGACGGAGCCAGCATTACCAAAGTCGCTCGCTGGTTGGAAGATGGCACTACGCTGACCGTTGTAGAGCGAAATTTCCTCCACATTGTCGAGCGAGAACTGCCCCAAGTCTATCTGCCCGTTCTGTGCATTGCCCAGTTCGATGCCGTCATAGAAGATACCCAAGTGATTGGTACCCATACTGCGAATGTTGACTGTCTTGATGCCACCCACGCCTCCATAATCCTTGAGCTGCAGGCCCGAGAAATAACGCAAGGCATCGGCCACCGACAAGGAATTCAACTTTTTGAGTTCCTCACCTCCCAATGTCTGTGATGGAATAGTTTCCCTGGATATTAATCGTGAGGTAACCACAACCTCTTGGATGTGATGCACCAGTATGGAGTCTTGCATTTCGCCATTGGCAAACGCAGTCCTCGCAAAGACACCCAGCATGACTATTGCTAACAATCTTTTCATCTATCATTATTGTTTTATACTCATTCACAAGCCTAACCCACGAGGCCCAATGATTTCATCCTCCATCACTTCCTGATGGTAGAGATGGCAACGGCAGGTCTTCTGACTTGCATCCTCCCCGCATCCGTCATCTTTTTTTTCTGACAGATGCACAACTCATGGCAAGCGGTCTTCCCGAAAAAATGTCAGTGACCATCGTGCTTGCCGCAATAAGATGCTTACAGCAGCGGGACTGTCCGGGCTTCTCACCCGATTCCCTTTTAATCACTACGCACACATCTCGATGTGGTGTTTTCTACACCAAGACTTCATCGCTCCTACGGCGGTGCGACGTGGCAGTGAACCAATTGCGGGTGCAAAGTTACGACAAAAAAATGAATTTTCGGATAACTTCATGCCGATTTTATTTGGTAATATGCGAATTTCTTCCTATATTTGCAAAAAATTATAATATCAACCCTTTTTCGAAATCATAAATACACATTAATATATATATGGCAACAGTTGACGACAAGAAGATCATCTTCTCAATGGTGGGCGTATCTAAGA
>ERZ779851.2502-NODE-2502-length-13900-cov-28.497941_pt1 | contig 13900 bp, 7 predicted proteins | sample MGYA00511094_ERZ779851 | MGnify/ENA primary metagenome ERZ779851 (study PRJEB29588, sample SAMEA2155512) | human gut metagenome | biome: human gut; feature: human-associated habitat; material: faeces | place: Denmark | collected 2008/2010 ...
GCCCCCTCAGCCCTCCGGGCAGCTCCCCCGATGGGGAGCCAAGAATGTTCTGCCGCTTAACTTAATAGCATTGCGCCCCTGCGGGCACCTCCTTCCACAGGAAGGAGGTGAAAATCGGAGCTGCGGCGCTTTATGTCTGTTGCGCCGCACCACCATTTCTCATTTCGCATTCAAATCAGAACTGTGTGCCGAAGCTGAAGTGGAATTTATTCTTATCCCCGTGGCCATAGTCAAGACGGATCGGTCCGATCGGTGTCTGGAGACGCAGACCTACGCCGCAAGACCACTGGAAGCCATCATCATCTTCATACCACGGGATCTGTCCGTTATCGATGCCCCAGGTACTGCCGCCATCAGTGAAGAGGACGCCCTGGACTTTCTTGGCGATCGGGAAACGGTATTCCAGTGTCGCCGCGTACATTTTCTTGCCCTTGAACTGGTCATCCTCATAGCCGCGAAGCGTATTCGAACCACCGAGGTCAAAGAGGTTGCCGTAGGAAACATCACCGTCGATGTAGCCGCCCTGCAGACGGAGCGCAAGGATGTGACCATTGCCGAGGCCCTTGTAGAAGCGGCCTTCTGTCGTAAACTTGTAGAAGTCATAGTCACCGCCGAGGCCATGTCCGCCCCACTGGGTGGAGAAGGAGATACGGCGGCCCTTGCTGGCATTGAAGTAATTGTCGCGGTTATCGAAGACGTGCGTAAAGGTGAAGCTGTTCGTGGTACCGAAGTTCTCCATGATGGCTTTGTACCATTCATCGCTATAATCCTTTTTGGTATGTCCCTTATCGGTTGCTACGCTGCCCCATTCGAAACCGTCATGGTCATCGTATTTTTCCTTCGCACTTTCGAAGGTGAAATAGTTCGTGCGATATTCACCATTCTGACGTCCCCAAGTGAGATTCCAGCCGCTTCTTCTCTTATCGTATTCTGCGACGGTATTACCGTTCGAATCATAGTCATCGTATTCATAGATGCGGTTGAAGATGGAAGCCCCGAGGGAGTCACCGTTGGAATTGATCCACGGGCGGGTGTAGGAGATGGTATAGTTCTTACCGTTGCCGGCGCCGCCGAATTCCCAGTGGAAATTGACCTTATCGCCTGTGCCGCGGAAGTTCGTATCACCGAGTTCGATGATGCCGACCGTACCGTCAGAGTCCGAGTAGCCGGCGCCGACAGTGATAACACCGGTCTTCTGCTCAACGACGTCGATCTCGATGACGACATTGTGTTCATTTTCTTTGCCGGGAAGCAGCTTCATATTGACATCTTCAAAGTAGCCCAGATTATAGAGTCTTTCCATGGAGCGGCTAGCCTGGAATTTATTGAAGGGCTTGCCCTTCTTCATCTTGAGTTCGCGGAGGATGACTTTGTCCTTCGTCTTATCATTGCCGACGAGCTGGATATCTTCGATGACACCTTCGGAAATATGGACTTTCAGGATGCCCTTCGGCGTCACTTCCACATTCGGGATGGAGACGAGCATGTAGCCCTGCTTGAGGTAGGCATCTTCGATCTCCTTGAGCTTCTGGTTCACGAGGACGAAGTTCAGGACGCTGCCCTCCGGCACCTGCAGGATGGACTTCAGGTAGTCAGAGGTGAAGATGGTATTGCCGGTGAATTCCACATCACGAACGATGGGATTTGTGACAAGACCATAGGTGAGGTCCACGCCTTCGGGGATGTCCTTGAAATTCGGATGGATCTGAGAGAAAACACCTGTCGAGCCAAGAGATGCCACATCATTGCGGATGCCCTCAGCCGTGATGGTGCTGCCCGGTTTGCTCTGCAGAAGAGGGGACAACTTCGTCTTGACTTCTTCCGGAATCCCGTCGAAGTCAACATGCGCGATGGTCTTGCCTGTATGTGCTTCGATGGCTGCGTCATCGTCCGCCGAAAGATAGAGCGAGGCATCACCCACTGCGACGGTCTGGTGGGATTCCTTCACTTCCATGGATGGTTCCGCTTTTTCCGTCTGGTCGGAGATCTCACCGGTCTTGCCCGCTTCCTTACCACTCTTCACATCGATCATGGAGCTCTGGGACATGCCGTTCTGGGGGCCGGTCATCTGCGGCGCTTCCGCAAAGATGTCCGCGCCGGAAAGCGCAAGCAGGATCGCAGAGGCAAGCAGTGCTTTCTTATATGTTGCTGTCATCGTAAATTCCTCCTCATGTATTGGATGGTGAATGTCTATATATTTATGGAAATACAGATGGGTATCTGGCATACTTGCCAAAACGTGTGATTTCCTTAAATAACATTGGGATTGATGGATTCGGTGCAGGACGGAAGCTCCTAAAGGGGAGCCCCTTCGAACCTCCGGAATTCTTCTTATCATTTATTTCCTCGGAGAGCCCTGCCCGCTTCGCCTACGACACGCTGGATCTCCTGATCGGAGAGGGCTGGTACCCCCGGCTTCGTGACGGCGGAGACTTCCACCGGAGCCGGCACGGGCGTCATGACGACGGGCGCTGCTTTAGCAGACGGCACCTCCTCGGGATCTGGCTTTGACGGATCCGTTTCCGCCGGTTCTGTCGTGACAGTCTCTGCAGATATCGAAGGGACCTCTTCGGCTTTCTTATCCGCTTCCTCGACTGGCACAACCGCCGCATCCGGTGTCGTGACTGCTGTTTCCACCGGTCTTACCGGAGTAGGCGCAGGTACAAAAAAACTGTCCTTCAGAAAAGAGGCGCCGAGGAAAAGCGCTCCCGCCACAGCCAGCGCGCCGCCGCGAAGCAGCCACTTCCGCCGCGGCGAAGTCCCTCTCACCTCTTTCAGGCGCTGCATCTCTGCCTGCGCCATGATGAGATTCATCTCGCCTGTCAGTTCTTTATGGTTGGAATAGGAATTCTCTGCCTTTTCCAGCCACCGCTTCACCGACTTCACTCTCTTCAGCGTATCCCCCGACATACTGCCTCCTGCTGAGAAAACCGGAATCATTCCGATCTCTGCCAACCACTGGTTACATGATTCTTATATATAATCAGTGTTTTAGAAGTACAAGTGAACATCCAAATTTATTGTTTATTTCACATTTTCTGATATTTTCAAGCATTTTTGCAGAAATTCGAGTATTTTCAGGGTGGAATGATATGTTTGACAGGGTCCGAGGAGCAAAGATCCGATTTCTGTTCCATCTTACTCTTTCCGATAGGTTCAGCGGACAGCGAGGCGGTGCCGAGAATGGTGTCGCAAGAAACGCTATGCCACGCCATCCCTTACTTTCTCTCATGGATCAGCTTAGAGAGCATCCCGCGCAGACGCCGGATGCCGCGTTTCTCGAGGCGGTAGACGTAGGCCTGACTGACGCCCATGGCATCGGCAGTCTCAGCGGCGGTCTGCTCCGCCAGATAGACAGAGCGGATGACATCCTGCTCTTTGGCAGAGAGTCGCTGCACTGCCAGGTCAACTGCCGCATGCAGCGATTCGCGGTCGGCGCTTTCGAAAGCCATATCGGGAATGGCCTGCGCAAGGAAGACCTTCTCTTCCTCCCCGTCCTTGAGAAGGATCTCCTTTTTATTGGCATTCAGGAAATTCAGCATGCGTCCGCGGATGCGATGGATGGCATACAGGGAGAAGGCGACACCGGCCAAAGGATCATAGCGCTCGACAGCCTCCATGAGCCCTACAGTGCCTTCCTGAATAAGGTCCATCGTCACCGCCTCCTGCAGGCCGTACTTGACGGCCTCCTTGAAGACAAGCGGCTGGTAATTCTCGATCAGACGCTGTCGCGCGTCGATCTCCTCTTCCTCTTTGTATTCTTTCCAAAGTGCCTGCTCTTCCTCCCGGCTGAGCAAGGTCACACGGGACAGGCAGGCTTTGTATTCTTCAAGCATAGAAATACTCCATATAACTGATATTGACCATATTCACATTTCCGAGTTTTCGAAAGTAGTGACTAGGGATTGGGGATTAGGGATTAGGATCCTCGAGTGACTTGTGACTAGTGACTGGTGATTTAAATGCCACTTTCGGGCATCGCCCTATTTATACTCCTTATACTCCGCGGCGCTTCTGTTTTTTATGCGCGCACCGCCATTCCTCATTCCTAATTCGAGCAGAGCTTTCATTCACAATCAAGGGACACGCCCCTTTGGCTAACCCTAGAACTTAAAGCTCCAATCGCTGCCGATGTAACTGTCGTGATTACTATTATACCACGATGAGAGACCGACGCGCGAATTCAAATCATAATGGAAGCCCAAACTCTTTTCCTCATTATTCACTCCCATGGTCGCAGTCAGCATGAAATCATTGAAGAGGTACTTCCCGATCTTGATGTAGTAGTAGCTGTCATTGTTATCATCGATGTTGTCATAGTAGTCTGTCAGGTTCGACGTGATGCTGATGAGGTCAAGTCCGATCTTATCTGCGAGGAAGTCCTGCATTGTATTTCCGAAGAGCATGGTGAGGCCGGCATTGAAGAGCGCCCCCTGCATCGAGCCATCCTTATCCTTGGTCGGATCCTGATGGAGCGTCAGCAGCATGATGATCTGCGAATCATTCAGCGCGGGATCACTGTGGAAGGTCGTCTTCATATCACCGGGCGGTCCATCCAGCTCGGCTTTGATATTGTAATGACCGACCTTGGTATCGGCACGCGCATGGATGACAGGCAGGAAGGAGCCGGGGGTACCACCCCAGACAGCATTGGCCTGATCGATCTTGAATTCCGTGGTATTGATCTTGACCGTTCCTTTTTCTACATTCACGCGGCCCGTCATGATCGGTTCGCGGAAATGGCCCATCATCGAAATATTTCCTTTGATCATGAGGTCATAGAGCGAGCTGCTGTAGAGCCGTACATTGTCTCCGATGGCTATGTCGATCTTCGTCAGGAAATTGGCCGACGACTCACCGCTCTCCGCAAGGAGAGCAAGCGGCACTTCGCAAGTCGCATTGTGGATAGAGATCTTGCCCGTGACACCGAGCTGATCCATGAATTCACCCAGTGAAAGGTCAGCATCGACGGCTCCTTTGTAATAGGCAGAGTCGATGGAGGGGGTATGCATATGCACTTCCCCATCATAATGCGTGATCGCCTTTTCTTTCCAGTCAGCAGAGCCCTTCGCAGTGACGCCGCCGCCACCAAAGGAGGCACTGCCATCAAATGTCACGCGATGTCCATCAAATCGTAAGGACAGATCGATCGGCTGAATGACTTCATTCATGGTCATAAGACCGAGCGCCCCATTCTTTGCTGTGATGCTGCCCTTAAGCTCCGGGTCACGATAGTCACCGACAAGTTGTACATGCCCCTTGATCGGGCCGCTCGCACTCGTCACGGCTTTACCGAAGAGAGCCAGAATATTCATATCTGCCTGATCGAGATTGAAATCAACGGAAAGCGGCACTGCCTCATCAGTGGTACTGCCGGTGAAAAGATTGCCGGGGAGTATGCCCTTGGCACTTGCACGATAGTTTCCCTTCGATACCAGTGCATTTTGCAGCGTCACGACGTTGCTCTTGGCATTCGCCATCAGAGAGAAGCTGTCAAAGCTGATTTCTCCGTAGCTCGGATGCTCGATACCGATCGAGATGTCTGCTTCCGGCGATGTCTTATTTCCGCTGAGAACGACTCCGGCCGTCAGACGACCGCCCACCCGCATATCGCTTCGTCCCAATACCTGCGGTAGCCAGGACATCTCCATGTCTTTGGCTGCGAGCTGGACGGCGAGCTCCCCATCGCTATTCATAGAGCCTTCTGCGGCGAGCAGTCCATCTCCTACAGGAAGATGAAACTTACGGATCGAGAGCGCCCCATTCAGGTAGGAGAAATCAATCGCTCCCTGACCGACAGGTGTATCCCCCAGATATCCTCCCAGGAAATCTGCTTTGAAGTCGATGCTGGGGTTCTCCAGAGTCCCTCCGATCTGCATGCCTCCATTGACAGCGCCATCCACAGCGGACTCAGGCCGCTTGAAAAGACGCATGATCTCCTTGATATTCCATTCCTTAAATCGAAGGAACCCCTGCAGGGTATGGGAGTCCATGTGATAGCTGCCTTTCCATTCGAAATGGCCATTCTTCTGATTGAATATACCGTCATCAAGGCTTACGACATGGTTCTGATAGCAAATGCCGGCAGATGCCATATAAATGGAAGTGCCGCCTACAGAGATCTGCCTGGAGGAGATCGTCCCTTCAAAGACTGGATCTTCCATCGTTCCGGATACATGCCCGCGCATATTGACCTTGCCGTCTGCGCCGCGTCCCGGAAGCATCCGCGAAAGGCTGATATCATTCAGCGATACGTCCATATCGATCATGTCTGGCTTCACCGTACCGCTCACGATGGCTGTACCATCGTAGATATAGGCGAGGCCGTTTTTCAGGGTGATGTCATTTCCATCATAGGTATATTCGCCGGAGATGCTCTGGAAAAGCTCACCCATGACCGAACCGTCGAAGGCCAGAAAATCGCCTTTCACCTGTGGCGCTTCCATCGTGCCAGTGACGGTCATTGTATTTTCGACCCAGCCCGTCACCGGGTAGTCCTCTCCGGCAAGCGCAAGCAGTTTCTCGATGCGTGTCTTGTCGGTATCGATGGTGAGTGAGAGAGGGTGCGGCGCAAAGAGACCGACGGTCCCCTTCACGGTATGCTTGCCGTCTGGCCCTTCCCAGCGAAGCGAGGTGATAGTCGCCAGCTGATCTCCGAGCGATACATGTCCTTCGATACGGTCAAAGGAGATGCCACGGATCTCACCATCCTGCGCTGTGAAATCTGCCGAACCGTATGGATCCTCCCTGCTCCCGTTGACTACGAAACGACCGGAGAGACGTCCGGCCATATCCATCCCCGAAAGGCCGGAAAGCGCAGAAAGATCGATGGACGATACCTCGCCCGAGAGCGAGAGAGACGGCCCATATGTCCCCTTCACGGTGAATGCGCCTTCGCCAGATGTGCCTGTCAGATACGCGATATCCATCACGCCGCCGCGCGAAGCCGCCTCCCCCGAGAGGGTATCCATGGACATCCCATCATACGAAAGATCCATGCCATAGAAAACGCCATGCCAGTCACCATCACGGTAACTGCCAAAGCCGGAAACCTTGCCGGCTGCCATATTCTCATACGAAAGACCCGCGCCATCCATTTCTCCGGAAGCCATTTCCAGAGACAGTGCGCCTTCCTTATAGGTGCCCTTCGCCTTCCCCGATCCGCTCACAATGCCGGAAGCGGAAATCCCAACCGGAAGAGAAGAAAGGTCGATATGCTCTCCGGCTGCTTCGCCTTCGAAGGCCCCGCTTGTCATAGTATATGAGCCTTCGCCGATCAGAAGACCGCCCGCCATCTGTGCCTTCAGATAGGGGATCGAGATCCGATCCTCTCCATAGACAAAGCGCACATTCGCCTCTTTGACAGAAAGATCCTCATATTGCCCATCCTTCACATGGGCTTCGCCGGACACGAAAGGATCTCCCATCGTCCCCGAAATATCTACGCTGCCGGAAACGACTCCGGTGGCGCCTTTCTCCGGCAGCAACTCTTCCGCCTTGATATCCTTCAGAGTCACATGTCCCATCAGGATCGGATCGTCCACGTCAAAAAGAACCTTCGCATCCCCGGTGAATGTTTGCCCATTGACCTTTACAGCTGCTTCGGTGATGACAGCTTCGCCATTTTCAATATCAAAAAAGGCTGCTCCGTCAGCCAGAATAAAATGATCATAGCGAAGAGCAGCATCTTTGATAGAGCCTTGGACATGATAAGCGACAGCGCCATCACTTTTCCAGATCTTGGCGCTGGTCACCTGTCCTGTCCCTTTGTCTATATCAAGTTTTGAAGAAATCTGTGGGAACTGCTCTAAGAGCGGCTTCAACGAGGTAAGGGAAACCGGATCCGTTTCCAGACTGATTTCCATGTTATTCGTATTCGTGTACTTCAGGTCCCCTGTGAAATGGCTGTCAAATGCCTCGCCCGCAAAAGAGCCTGTGATCGTCCCCTTGCTGTCCCAGCCGAGCGTGCCTCCCAGCGAAGTAAAGTCATACGAACCGATATCCGGCGCAGAGATGGAAGCCTTCCCATCCTTCACGATGACCTGTCCTGTGAAAGTACCGTTGTCCGAAGAGTCCGATGGTTTTAGAATCTTCTCTACATTCCACAGTCCATCTTCCGTCTTGGCGAGATGGACCTCCGGATCCTCAATAGTCACCGTCTTTACGACATCAGCGATGCCGCCGTCTTTGAAGGCATAGTTATACAGCGCAGAAGCAGACCATCCGATCGCCAAAGAGGGCGACTTGAACACAACCTCTCCTTTCGCGTCCTTCAGCTCCAAGTCGGTGAAGGAAAGATCATAATTCGGATCCAGATCCATCATGGTCCACGTCAGGGTACCATTGATGCGCTCCCCTGCCGCGTCTTTGATGACAGGTTCCAGATTCTGTGTGATGATCGGACGGATCAGCAGATAAATGATACAGAGCATGACGAAAATAAATGCTGCGATACCATTGATCCACCATTTGATTCTGCTAGCCAAGGTCAAGTTCTCCAAAGTAAAAATAAAGTTTCAAGGTTCAGGGTTAGCCCCGGGGGCGTGCCGCCCCTTGCTCGGGGATGAAAGGGTGGAAACCGGTTCTATAAGTTCAAAAGGTTCAAAGGGGGTTGGTGCGGCGCATAAAAAATCAGAAGCGCCGCGGAGTATAAATAGGGCGATGCCCGAAGGTCAGCGATTAACAGGCTTCCCATTTATGGTTTCCTGACATCATCCTTTTGACCGCGAATGACAAAGATTTCTCGCTTCGCTCGAAATGACGATATGCGAGTCTGATGTCTCCCAGTCACCAGCCACCAGCCACCAGTCACTAGTCACTAAAAATTATGCTTTTGCAAATTCCGGGTGAATGACAGCCGGTACGCCCATCGCATGTTCCAGCGTAGCGAGACCGATGTTGTAGTTGTAGAGCGCCGTGATGTAGTTCGTTCTCGCAGTATTGAGGGCGAGTTCTGCATCGAGGACATCCAAGTTGATGCCGACGCCGCTGCTGTAGCGGACGGTCGCGATCTTATATGCTTCTTCTGCCTGAGCGACCGATGCTTCGGCAGCGCGGATCTGTTCTTTATAAGAGAGGACGTTCAGGTAGTCCTGACGGACTTCGAGCTCGATCTTTTCTCTCGCCTGCAAGAGTGTTTCCTGTGCTGTTTTGACAGCGGCATCCGCTTTCTTCACCGATGCCTGGGTAGCGCCGCCATCCCAAAGTGACCACGAAAGCCCGCCCTGGACAGCCCAGTCATCTTTATCGACCGCCGTCACGCTAGCTTCCTTCCAGCTGTATCCGCCAGCGACGCTGACTGTCGGGAGATAGCCTGCCTTTGCCGAGCGAAGAGAGGCCTCAGCTGCCTTTACACCATAGTCTGCTTCGACGAGTTCCCAGCGGTATTTCTGCGCCATCAGAATGGCCTGTTCCATGGTAAGGTCAAATTCCGGTTCCGGGAAATTCTTATCCAGCGGTTTCAGCGTCGTATTCATCGGGACACGCATGATGTTGTTCAGGTTCGCTTCTGCGACATCACGGGTGTTGTCCGCTGCGATGCTCTTCTGCTTCGCATTGGCGAGCGATACATTGGAAGACAGTACGTCCAGCTTAGCCACGATGCCGGCATCGAACTGCTGCTGTACGTTATTCAGATGGCTTGCATAGTCAGTGACAGACTGTGCCTGCACTTCAGCGAGCTTGACCGCTTCAAGGTACTGGTAGTATGCCTGCACGGCCGCAAGCTTCGTATCCGCTTCTGTCTTGTAGACATTAAGATCTGCGATGTTTTTCTGATAGCGTGCGGCATCGATCGCACCTTCTACCTTGCCGAAGGTCCAGATCGGCCAGGAAACATTGATCCCCTGGCTATAGCCATGGTTGGAGCTCTGCGTGCCTACGACAGTAGTGACTACCTGATTACCGTTCATAGTGGTTTTAGTCACCGGACCGCGCTGGGTCGGATACTGATTTCTTTGCCAGGAGTAGCTGACGGATGGATTCTTCTTGGCTGCCACTGCGCTGACATCGGCCTCCGCTTCTCTTCGTTTTAGCTCTGCGATGGTGATGTCGCGGTTATTCTGAATGGCAGTCGTGACCGCACCTTTGAGGTCGATATCCATAGCCACTGCTTCCGGAGCTGCCGCTTCTGTGATGGAAGACGCCAGATTCTTCTGGAGCAGCATGTTATTGAAGTTCACATCTTTATTCGCTACCGTCTGATTCATCTGTGCCTCGATGGCTTTCTGTGTGATCGACGGATCCGTCATGATCTTCGTCTGAGATCCTTTTGCTTCTGCGCCGAGCCCGCAGGAAAGGGCAAGCACGATAGAAGCAGTCAGAATTTTGCAGGTCATTGTATTCATTCAACATTCATCCCTTCTAGACAGATGTCTTTGTTGTCATTGTATCCAGACTGCCCCTCTTGGGTAATGCTGTTAAGTTAAGGAAATCGTTAGCTACGTAACGTCTTGCTTCCCCCTTCGGGGGAAGTGCCGAAGGCAATAGGGGCATGCTAGCGGTATAGCGTGCTATGTTGAATAGTCCGATGCTATCGATATTCCAACACTTTCATGCAATACCGCTACGTAGCCCCCTCAGCCCTTCGGGCAGCTCCCCCGATGGGGAGCCAAGAACGTTCTGCCGCTTAACTTAATAGCATTACACTCTTGGGGCGCTGTTTTCATTTAATAATTGTATCCCACACCGATGTACTCTCCGCCGCCGCGGTTATTATGCGGGAAAATGGACTGTCCGGTCAGGAACAGATTTGGCGTAAGAGCATACTGTCCGCGCAGGCGGACAGAGAGATCATTGGGGTCATACACATCTGCGGAGAATTTCCAACGCCCGGACGCATAGTCCGCGCCAGCGCCGATCTTGTTTCGAATGATACCGGCATGTACGCCATAGTCCCCTCTCATACGACCATAGAGCGCATCATAGACCGGATCATTTCCCATGGATTCTATCCCCAGAAGGCCATAGGAGTCTTTCCCCACGCGGAGGAAGAGATTCGGCGAGAAATCGTCCTTCTTAGTATTATATAACAATTCGCCGGAAACAGATACATCAAAATCACCATTTCCCTGCATAAATCCATTTATTTTCCCGGAAATCTCTTTGGCATTCTGAGAGATCTCCTTCGCATTCTCCGATGCCACGACCATATTGTCCATGATCCTGCGTACATCACCGGTGGCTTTGCCGTCTCCATTCAGCTGATACAGCATCTGATTCACCTGCGAGGTGATGCTCTGGATCTCATTCGCTGTCTGTATCCCCTGCGCGGTCAGGATGGCGAGATTTTCAGAAATCGCATCAAAATTATTGATGCTGTTCTTCACATGCTTCTGCGAAGAGGGGTCTGCGACGACGCTATTGATCCCATCGAGCATGGTCTGCGCGGACGTGATGAGCTTGTCCATCTTATCCATCGCCTGATCGATCCCCGGTGCTGACTTGCCCTCGACCTTCATCCCCTCTGCCAGATAGCCGCGTTCCTGATGACCGCCGGAGGCCTTCACGAAGCGTCCGCCCATGACACTGCTGGTCTGGATGGAGAAGTCCGCATCCTTCGGCACCTTGGCATCGTGATAAAAACGCAGCTTCACGACGGCTTCCCCGTTCTCCACCGTGATGCCATCGACCATGCCTACTTCGACGCCGGCATAGTGGATTGGATTTCCCGGTTCTATGCCTTCCGCTTCCTTGAAATAGCCGGTCACATGAAATCCGCTCTTTCCAAAGATCACAAGGCTGGAAAGCTCAATCAGGATCCCGGCAAAGAGGAGTATCCCCGCGAGGGCAAAGGCTCCGACCTTTGCTTCCGTCGACCATTTCATCAGGCATCACCTTCTTTCAAAAAATCAGGATTCGATGGCAGACCGTTCATGAACTGCCGTACTCTTTCATCCTTCGATGCATATAATTCTTTAGCTGTCCCTACCGCAAGGAACGAGCCCTTATACAAAAAAGCCATGCGGTCCGCGATCATTTCCGCAGACTTCAGGTCGTGCGTCACGACGACGCTCGTCGCATGCAGGGCCATTTGCGTCTCTTTGATCAAAAGACTGATATCGGTCGAACGGATCGGATCGAGCCCCGCTGTCGGTTCATCATAGAGAATGATCTTCGGCTCGAGCGCGATCGCTCTGGCAAGGCTCACGCGTTTCTTCATGCCGCCGGACAGATTCGCCGGCATGAGGTCTTCGATCCCATCAAGCCCGACCAGATGCAGTTTCTCCTTCACGATGGCATCGATCTTTTCTTCAGAAAGCCGCGTGTGCATACGCAGACCAAAGGCTACATTTTCTTTCACATTGAGAGAATCAAAGAGCGCGGAATACTGAAAGACCATCCCCATCGAGCGGCGCTCCTCATTCAGCTCCTCTTCACTGAGCTGTCCCATATCCTTTCCGTTCACAAGGACTTTTCCGGATGTAGGGCGCAAAAGACCGATGATGAGCTTTAGGAGCGTTGATTTCCCGGAGCCGGACGCTCCCAGGATGACCATCGTCTCTCCCTCCTTGATGGAAAGACTGACATCTTTCAAGATATGACGATCGCCAAAAGTCTGGTATACATGCCTGATATCAATCATAGGACGCCTCAAAACAGAATGGACGAGAGCAGGTAGTTCGCCGCAAAAAGCATAATAATCGAATATACTACGGACTGGGTGGTCGCCTTGCCGACGCCTTCTGCCCCTGCCGTACAGGTCATCCCGCGGTCACAGCCGACAAGCGCGACGATCATTCCGAAAATGACCGACTTGAAAACGCCGATGTACAGGTCAGAAGGGACGCAGTACACGTGGATGGAGTGCATGAAAGTATAGGAGGAGACGCCATGCGTGAGCGAAGCGACGATCATCCCGCCGCCAACGCCGATGGTGACACCAAAGACCGTCAGAAGCGGCAGCATCGTCATACAGGCGACGAGCCGCGGCACCACGAGATATCCCACCGGGCTCACCGCAAGGCACCTTAGCGCATCGATCTGCTCGGTCACCCGCATCGTACCGATCTCAGCCGTGATGGCTGCCCCGACGCGGCCTGCAAGGACGACACCGCAGAGCACCGGTCCCAGTTCACGCCCCATGCCGATGGCTACGATCGCACCGACGGTGAAGTCTGCGCCATACTTTGTGAGCTCGCCCGCGATCTGTACAGAAAGCACCATGCCGGTAAAGAGCAGTGTCAATGCCACGATGGGAAAGGACAGCACGCCCAATGCCAGGCACTGCTTCATCGTCTCCCGCCCGCGGAATGCGCCGATCTCTTTCACCGCCGCCATGAGGAGCAGGATCACTGCTCCCAGCTGATGAAAGATGCCGATGGTATAGCGGCCAAGCGTTTCTAAGAATGACATGGGTAGGGAGACCTCCTTTCAGGGTTCAGGGTTCAAGGTTCAAGGTTCAAGGTTCAAGGTTCAAGGTTAGCCCGTGAGGCGTCTCATCCACTGATTGTGGATAAAAGCTTTGCTCGAATGAGGAATTAGGAATGAAGGTGGCGGCTTCGCCGCGAATATATATTGGGCGATGCCCGAAAGTCGTATTCAAGTCACCAGTAACTCGCGGCTTCTAATCCCTAGTCCCTGCTTTCAAACTATGGGTGTGGTTCTATGGTTCAACGGGGTAGTGCGTCATTGAGGCTAACGTCAAACTCGTATTGCCCTCATTCCGCAGGAAGGACTTTGCAGTACATGCGAAGAGTATCTTCAAAACTCTGCGGCGCTTCCATTATTTGATGCGCCGCACCGCCACCTTGAACCCTGAACCCATCCACCTGAACCTTTTTACAATGCTATCATCACCGATGCTTTTTCTGCCGGCTTTTCATCATCTGCGGATTTCTCGCCCTTCTTTTCCAGCGTTTCTTTTTCCTTATTGCTCATCTCGATGGTGGCCTGCTGTTTG
>ERZ779851.2505-NODE-2505-length-13895-cov-7.659538_pt1 | contig 13895 bp, 7 predicted proteins | sample MGYA00511094_ERZ779851 | MGnify/ENA primary metagenome ERZ779851 (study PRJEB29588, sample SAMEA2155512) | human gut metagenome | biome: human gut; feature: human-associated habitat; material: faeces | place: Denmark | collected 2008/2010 ...
TCCCATCGTAACAGTACTTGAGAAGAACTGCCTTGCCTGCAGCACCATAGGCTTTATTTCTTAAGTACGATTTTAAGTACGATTCATATACCTCGATGTGCCACAGAATGCCGTAGAATGGGTACAAAAAAAATGAGCATCAGTATGTAAAAATCGTACTAACGCTCACCTAATTTGCTTATTTTTAATGAATTAGCTTTTAATACTCCTCCTCGTTAAAGAAAAGGACACACCCCTCTACAGATATCTGGAAGGCTGTTTTTCGGCAATTAGGTAACTAGTAAGGTAACTTTTTGTTGCACCAAATGTGATTCAATGCGATGATATTGTGCACCTTGCAAATTTAGGTAACTCACCCTGTTTTCGTGTCCTGCAAAGGTAAAAAACTTTCCCGAAAATATGGTCATTTCGATTCATTTTATCGCATTTGATGGAATCTCATAGAATGTGAAACTAATTTTTAGAATCATTCAAAAATAGTGAATTTTCGCTAAAATGACATGTCCCTTTACTCCGTCACTGTCTGAAATAATCGGCAAAAACGGCAGAATACTCTTTAATATCATATCATCGATTAGGTAACTTGTCGCACATTTTTTCTCTACTTTTGCATCTGATTGCATTGAATTAGACGATAAGCGGATAACAGGCGAAGCCTGCCATTGCGGACAGGGACCGCCATACTTTGGGAAACAGATTTTCGACATGTGGAGGCAAAGTCACATCTTTGAGTTCCAATGTGGAATGATGATGGATTCTTCATTCCACATAAGGCACTTTAAGACTCAACTTGTCGAAGCCTATTTCTTTTTACCCCTTATTTTACACTTTCATCTTGCTGATATTTAATAACTTACAAGCAAATGTTAAAATAAGAGATTTTTTTACACTTATTATGCGTCTCGCTCAGGAAGAAGAATTTGGTTTACTTTCTCCTCGAAAAGATATCGAGACACCCAATAAGCATACAAAGCGGATGGAATAAAGAGAAACGTGTTGTCATCAACAATTGCTTTACCGCGCTTTGATTTTGTGGTTACAATTATTTTACGTATTCCATCATTTGCAGCCAAGAACTTCCTCAGCGATTTGAGTTGACTAGGGTCCTCGAAGAACTTATCTGTCCATTTGATTTCGGCAAGAGAGAATGCTTTCTGAGTAGCAGCGTCAACCCAAACGATATCAACCTCTCCTTTATCTCTACCCTTGTTCCAATTGGCATAATAGAAGCTAGTCTTCTCTCCAAGTATCCACTGATCATAGATAGCCGTTTCCACCATTTCTCCGCACGCATCGTCGTTTTCACTGATTGGTGTATATAGGGCGCAACGCAGTGTAGGATTGGTGAGGTATATTTTCATCGATGTGACACGCTGCATTTTCTTGGCATTCTGATCAATACGATTCACAACTTTTATAAGGAATGCAGCTTCAAGATATTCCAGATATTTCCTGATTGTATCTTTTTTTATACCTGCCTCGCTTGATAGGGTCTCATATGAAAACTCATTGCCACTGCGGAAAGCAATATGGAGAAAAAGTTTGTTAAGTTCCTGAATATCAGAAATTCCATAAAGACTCGGAAGGTCTCGAAGCAAGACTTTCTCAACAATATCGTTCTTGATGTATTGACTCGGATTCTCCCTGATTTTCTCCGAAAAAACGACCTCTGGATACCCTCCATAGTTTATATATTCGAAGAAATATCTATTCAATGCATCAATATCCAGCGTATCATAAGGGCAGATTGAACGGTCTTTAACTTCCATGACACAGCCATCCATTTTTTGGAGTTGGAGAAATTCAAAGAACGTCAATGGAGGAAGCATGAAATCAGTGAAACGACCGGCGCCGCTCTCATTGCTTTTCATCTTTAATGCTGCCGCCGCTGAACCGGATGCAACGAATTTGGTCTTGCGATATGTGTCGACCATTGATTTCAGATGAACTTCCCAATCTTTCAAGTATTGGATTTCATCATAAAAGACGAAGAACCCGTCCACATCCTCGGTATGGAGAGATGTTCGTGCATATAAGAACAACTCGTCCAGGGAAACATTACTGTCTTTCCGACGCGTCTCGGCCCCATCAAAATAGCTGCCCTACGCAGCGAAAGATCAGCCACAATCGGATAGAAGAGGTCAATATAAGGTCGGCGTGGCATTGAATCATAGTCTTTAGCAATGTGTCAATCCATTCGTTGACGAATTCTGAGAGTCATTCACGCTAATTGCCTCCAGTTTTGCGTGGCTGTCTAATGTATATTCAGTGGGATGACTGACAAATGCATCGTTGAGAAAGCGTTTCGGAGTAAAAGATTCATTGACCGGGAGCATATCAAGACTCATCAAACCGCTTGATCCGGATACCGCACCACGGCACATGAGGCACATTCATACATCGGCAAAATTTTACTTGTCGCCATAACCACATCCACATCAGACCAAACTTAATTTGGCGACAAGTTACAAGTATTTGTTCAATTCGGAAACTAAAAGATGAACCGTAGTTGAAGACTCCTCTGCTGCAGGGTTACCTGCGGAAATCTCAGAAAGAATCACCTCTGCATTTCTTATTGCCTGCGGCTGACGAGCCAGCAGATAATTGTATAAATCCGATGCAAACCCCTCTTTCTTGCGATATTCCATACCAAGAAGTTTACCGAGCATCTCCGAATATAGATTTCTGTGAATTCGGCCACGATAAGGATTAAAATGCAGAAGAAACCAGTATTCAAACGCCTGGTTGCTATATGCCACATTGAAGCCGTTTCTCTTTGCCAGGTCTATAGCCATATTGAAATCATTTGCAGGAAAATCATCCTTGTCAAATACGACCCAGCATTGATCATATACTCTTCTTTTTTGTTTGTCCGCCTTCCGAATACAGATTGCCTTATTGACAAGGCTGACTGTATTCATGGCTTGACCTATTGTCCGCACCGACGCAGTTGTGAGCCGGAACGCATTGAAATAATCCGGTTCCGTACATTCTCCTTCGCAGACAATCAAAAAAGATTGCTTGATTTCTCTCAACCCCTGTCGGCGAACCAAATTATTTGAGGAATGCCTCTTTGCTTCTACCTTTCTCATAATCATCTGTTCCTCTCAAAAACTCTTTCCATTTCCCCAATTATAGGCGTAGCACCATAGCGGCCATTAATATAGTCCCTGTCAAAAGCGGCATTGCTCCGTACCTTGTATTCTGCAAGAGAATATAAGGAGGTGGCGCCAAGACCATCCTTTTGGGTGAACCAAACCTGGTCTCGCCTCAGCAGGCCCGCACCAAGAAGATAGGTGTCGTGCGTGGTGAACAACAGTTGCGCGCCTTTAGGATTCGTCGTGGAAGAGTTGAACAACATGATGATTTTACGAACAAGCAGGGGATGGAGTTTTGAATCAAGTTCATCAATGATTACCCTCTTGCCGTTGTCCAATGCATCAATAATCGGATAGGCCAACGAGAAATACTTGATAGTGCCTTCAGACTCATTCTTGTTGAAAGGAAACGAGACATTTCCAGATTCGCGGCCTTCCTCATCAAATTGGCGATGGCTGCTGATAATCTTGTTGTCAATCTTCAAGATGCTGTCAATGCCAAGGTCCGCATAACGCGCAAAATCCGTAATCCTTTCACGCACACCATCGTCATCCAGATGTCTTATCGCCTGTTCCCACAAGTGTTCATCCTCACTACAGAAAAGCACTTGAGTGTCTGATAGCCAATTAAGTATATCTACGGATTTCGGGTCATTGAACTGGGCAGCAGTTGACAGGACAAGCGCATTGTCCCTGATCATCTTCCTGTCTACGATTTCTTGTATGAGTGGACATTTAGAATGGACAGACACCACGCCATTTTCCCGATAGAACAATTCCACCTCTTTTGCGCGTTTTCTGTTGGCACGTTGATATAACCATTCTTCCCTGACGGACTTTCTGTCCACTTCAAATCCGAACCTATAGATAAAGTCGCCAACGATAAAGGTAGCTTCCATTGTCGTAGGCTCATTCTCAGTTTGCGTATTAAGCCTGAATCCTTCCACATCAATCAACTTTCCAGCCTGGCTATTGATGAACGAGTCCGTAATAAACCTTTTATAAAACGACAAGGCTTTCAACACGTTTGACTTTCCTGAAGCGTTGGCTCCATAAATGACAGCACTTCGCAGAACCGACAGCCCAATCGCAAGTTCATTTATAAGATCATTCTCTTCCTGCAATGATTCCTTGAGCGTAGAAGCAATAAATGAGAGCTTGGCCTCATCTTTCAAAGAAAGAAAATTCTTGACACAAAATTCCAAAAGCATACACTTAACTGTGATTTATGTTAAATATTGACAAAAATAAGACTTTTATCTGAAAAACAAGAAAGATGTGATAAAATTAATGATTGCGAGTTGCAATCTTCCATCACATTGTCATCCACACCTCCAAACGGAACTATTCTGCCCTTAAATTTGTTGAAGTCCTGCATCTATGCACCACAGCTACCTATAACGCGTCTTTTGAAAAACCAGAAAAGGCGGTACATTGTAATGATATTCTACCTTGACTATTTGATTATTAAGTAATTAGCTACTAATACTCCTCCTCGTTAAAGAGAATGACAAACTTTATTTCAGATACTTGCAGCGCGGTTTTCAAACCTTTAAGTACGATTTTCAGTACGATTAATTTTCCTCAATATGCCACAATATGCAATATGGTTTTAGACCGCTAAAAATAGTCTATGTTATACTCGCATTTGTGTACACATTTGCCTTCACCTTTCTATTATTTTAAAATTATTCAAAATGAATGCGGTGGGACATCCAAGGCCTATCATATTCCATAAATTACCACTATCCGGCACAAAATGTCGGGAAATGCCATAGGTAAAAACACCTTATTTTTCTAAAGGCATGAAATCGTACTAATCCGTATGATTTATCCCTTTAGCTTGTCCACAAGAACATTTACAGGATGCTTCGTAATCGTAAGGAAAACCATTTAGGCTTCCTAACTAAGGAAAAGGAGGAATGGTTATAATGATAACATCTCTCTAAGGTCTCCTTTTCTTATCTCTTCAGGAAATCCCTAAGCGTAACTGTGCTGATTTTAAGCGTTTTCGCCTTAATCTGCAATCCATTATCCGAAGTTAGAATTATTGGATTGTCTGCGTTATACTTCAAAGCTACAGATAATATCATGTTGTCTGGAGATCTTTTGTCAAATTCTACCGGAAGCAATGACAAGTCAGCCAATTCGTAGATGATGTTATGTTCACTTTCTTGATTGAGGAGACGAAGTGCCTTCTCGGCATTTCGTTTACCTTGTTCATCAAGTTTAATCTTCATTTTGTCAAGCTCATCTGCAACCTTGGCTGGTAAAATAACAGAATATTTTTTGTCAATCTTGCTGATTATATCAGGACATGTGACAAAAACATTTGTGTCAATTAGATAATAGTTAGTCTTTGTCTCAGAAAGTTCCTTCTTGGGCCGTTCAAATTTTGATAAGTCTATCTTTCCAAAAACTTTAAGGCCATTCCCGTTTAATGTATCTTTTATTGGGGCGTCTTCCTGTGTCGTGTCTTTTGTCGACATATTTTCAGAAGTCGTAATCTCCGTGTCGTGAATCAAGGAAGACAAATAAGTATTGACATCCGAACATAAGCATCCTGTGCTTTCCAGAATATCATCATTGGCGATTATAATTGTATGCTCTTTCGCACGGCTCGTTGCTACATTAAAAAAAGCTCGATCAAGAGATAAGTAACATAAACAATTAGGTATAAAGAAGATACATATGTCGCATGTTAGACCTTGAACCCTTTCGACAGTGTCTATCAATACATTGTCCTTATTTCCATACCGCTCTACAAACTCCTTCTGTAAAGACTTTATAGTTGCCCGAAATTTAGACAATACAGCAATTTTTTTCATACTATCACTATCCACTCTCAACAAATCGTCAAGGACTGTCATAATTGCCTCTATGCCTGTCGCAGGAGATTTTTCTCCTCCTGGCATTTTTACTGGTATATAACTTGGTCCGCCATTCTCATTGAGGTAGTTGAGTCTCGTCAAATTTCTGGAAACGGAGACCGACTTGAGATTCCCATTATAGAAAATACCGGTAAATTTGGATGCGCGCTCGTTTAAACGGAAAGTGTCGCTCAGGATAAATGATGGGTATTTAAAGTTTTCACACAGAGTGTTGAAGCCGGCTACCAAAGAGTAATAATCCTTTTGGTTAATTACATCCGAATTCATATTTATCACTGGCGGTAACTGACTCTGGTCTCCTATCCATATAACCTTCTTGCTAAGCTTTTTTGCAGCGCAAATCATTGCAAAGAGGGCCTGGCTCGCCTCATCCATAACTAAATAATCAAACGGTTGGCTGGTTTCCAGATCCTTGGCCCATGTAGAGGATATATAAAAAGTCGCCAATGTGAGCTCTCCTTTACAACAATGAAGAGTATTCCCCGAAATATTATGAAGTTTAGGCGCATCTTTTGATTCGTCAGACGTTAGCTTGCTTTTCGATACGAGACCCTTTTCCAAAAACATCTTGAGAGCATCTTTGGTGGCAAGTTCCATTAAAGCACGATTAGTTAAGGCCGTTACAAGGACGCTATGACCTTTCGATAACAGTCCTGATACAAGTTCGGCCATTTTGGATGTTTTTCCTGTCCCCGGAGGACCTTGGATCACGACTTCATCACTGAATTCCCACTGATTCAAAAGAAAATCGGCTGTTCCTTTCACATGGTCTAGCACAGTCGGGTTCCAGCAATTTCCAGTTCTTTCGAAATCAAGCATTTTAGAGACTTCAGTACCTTGAGACTCACTTCTTATAATGCTTATTAGGTTCTGATAATATGCAATTGGTGGCTCTTGGGGGCCAAGAACAACAATGCAATTCGGTTCTAGACGTTTAACCATCTCTACAGTCATTCCCTTAAAACCGACCAACGAAAACTCCGGATTATCCGACTTGGACTGCCAAACACAATAGACTTCTGAAAATTCAATTTGAAACTGTTTTCTTAGGTTCATCCATGATATGTTCCCCCAATTCTTGAACTTACACATTTCTCCAGTCAACAATACGCCACACAAATAATCTCCCTTTCTTGGTAAACCTCTAGCATTGCGCATTTTGAGAATAACGGCTCCCTTATCATCGGCTTTTATGAATTGCGAAACAAATACTTCTCCTATATCCAAAAGCGCTGCTGCTGGGGTCTTTATTGTGTTAATATATTTTTGAGATATTGCAGAAAGTTCCTCATCAAGGAATTTCTCTTGTTTCTGTCTTGAGTAGTACATCTTATATGTCGTTTTCTGAGTTGTCAATTATCACCGTACCCTCATTTTTGACATCGAGTCCAAATGTCTTAATTTCATCGTAAGCTGAGTATGTAGGATTCTCTATGACAAAATCCGTATTCTTTATATATTTAAAGAACCGCGCAAGTGCGACAAAATATTCAAGTGGAGTCTGATTGGCGTCAAAAATTAAGTTCACATTTGCATTGTTTCCAAATAATTCCTGGAAATCCACGCTGTGAATTCCATTTGAATCCTCGATAATCAAAATATTGTTCTTGTCATTAACAAGCATCTCAAAAGAAGACGCAGACAAATGCACTTTCTTGCCGGAAGCACTTCTAATTGCAACATTTACATAGTTGCCGTTAGGATCAATGATTTTTCGTTCCACATCTGGTCCGCCAGAGTTGGCATCCCATTGCGAAACATCAAATCCCCTGCACTGCAAGAATGATTTTGCACGTATTCTCAACTGACGGTTAATCTCTGCCTGTTCTTCTTTTGACTTGTCTCCTCGGTCTGTCTCTTTGCCTTCCCTGTGAGTCTCATTATTTTCCCTTTCGAGTTCAGCGATTCTGGCCTTCAGATTTTGATTCTCTTGATTTAAATCCTTTACAGAATCTACTGAAATCATAAATATAGCATTCCAGTCGTCCTTAGTAAACGGAATGTTACTATCGCTATAAACGCTGGACATTATCGGAGCTATGTCTTTCTCTCCATTTATATATAGCGTTTTGTTGTTAGGAGAGTAAAAATAATCTGACTCTTTCCCGGTAAATATCAATTTATTTTCATAAACGCCCCTATATGGCAATTCTCCATTATATATCAGAATTGAAAATGAATGTTGTTTCTTCCACGCTCTGTATCGTTCATCATTCCATTCATAAGAAGGATTGAAATCATCAACATTTCTCGTCACATCAATTCCTCGTTTCAGAAAGAGTGACCGTAATACATTTACTTGATTGGGATCACAGATAGGTAATTGAAAGGATTCTTTAACCCACGCGAGGAATTTGTTTATTACTGAATAACTTGATATGTTCCAAATATCTTCATTGAGACAGCTTTTAAAAGATTTTCTCCTTGAGATTTCATCTCCGTCGTTATTGTGAACCCCTAACTTCACAAGGAAGGAGATTTTTTCCTCGCTATTAGCCCATAACGAGATGTATGTTGGGACACGCTCAGTCGCCAGAGTGTAGTCATCGCTGTTAATGTATAGGCCATTAAGATTGATTGGATATGTTATAGATCTGCTTTCTAAAACCCATTTTAAAACAACATCAAGATTCTTCTGATAAAAAAAGTCGATAATATTTACAAAAACATTCTGGTCATTGACCTTTATGTAAGAAGATAAGTTATATTCAAAGTTAACATGTCCTTTCTCTTTTTCATAAAGCGCAAAGAAGGCAAATTGTTCGGGCGAGAGCGTAGGATAATTACAGCATTCTAGATATGTGCACAATCTATTCTTTACATTATTTTTTGTTTCTTCTTCTGAGTTAAAAATGGCTTCAATACTCTGAATTTCAGAAAAATGAGACAGAATTGTACATAATGTGGATGATTCCGAAAAAGTCGGCACTACTTTAGAGAGGCTCAATATAACTGTTGTTCTGTCTACGGTAAAAGTTATAGAGTCTTTGATGGAGAATTCCTTTAATGGTTTTCCATCAATTGTAATCTTGCTTTTTATTAAACAAGACAAATTTGGAGTGGCGGCACACAGTTGTAGAACCCGATATTCACGACAGCCTTTTGAGTAGGATGATGTCGATGATAATTCTAGCGAGTTCAGATTCTTGACGTATGTCTGTTTAGTAGAAGCATCTGATTCCTCTATAATCGACAACAGGCTATTGGTATCAACTTCAGAATTATTTATCAGACTAGTCGTCATTGAATTCTTCCAAGATGACTTGAACGCTGCATATATGTCAAGTACATTAGTTTTTGATACAAGTTCTGTTAGATGAGGTTCAATGATATTAGGGAATAGCTGCTCCGGTGCAACAGAATACTTTTCTGTGGTGAAATTTGACTCGGTATTTGTCAACATATAATCGTGCAACCAAAAAGGGAGAGTTGCAGAATATTTTGTCATATCCTTGAGTGGCCTCAGCAATCCATTACAATTCTTGAATATGGCAATATCTTTTATCTTGGCTTCACCAACACCAGTAAAACTGCATAGTTGCGTGAACAACATCTCTCTCTCCTGAAATGATAAAGGAGAGAAATTTGCCTTTGATATAAGTTCAAACACATCCTTATCCGAAGGAACTGAAATGGAATTACTGAGCGGATGTGTGTCTATCTCATTTTCTGAGCACAAGAATCCAAGTTTTTTTAGTATGCCCTTGACTGGTTTTACCTTCTCGCTGGATATGATGTGATTATTCAGGAGTTTAAACTCTGCTTCGGAGTACCATATTCCATCAAAATTGAGAATAGGAAGATTAGGAATAAGGCTCTTGCACTCTTGCGAATTCGTTGATACCCAATTAAAGAATGATGTTAGAGTATTGGAATTCAACTTGGACAATTCAGTCTTTATTATTTCAGTCCTTCTAGCAAGAACTGGCATCAAATTCTCGAATGTGACCTTAGTTATTTTGGAGAATATCGTTGCCTTGAGGGGAGACGAATCGATACCACTATGAGGAAGATGTTTCCTTGCCCCTAACATTTCTCTGAATGCAGGTACGCCAATAATTCCAGACAATCCGGTTTCATCAGTTAGGATGTCATCTTGGGTGTGAAGGCAATTGTCATCTCCTAGAATAAAAGGAACCTCTTCAAGAGAATTCAGGAAGCCTTTGTTAAAAAATCCTGATAGAGCCCTTAACGAAGAGTCGCTTTCATTAAATTTTTCTTTAGGTAATAATTTGAGATAATCCGGCTGTTCTGGTGTAGCATATGTCGTTACCCAGTCAAGGATTTTTCTACCGATGTGATAGAAAAGGAAATAGTTCCATGGATTGTCACATTGTACGCCTTCTCGATTTGACATTAATATGAAATCTGCGTTCACATAAAAAGGCAAATGGAAACGTGCCTCATCCATAGGAAGGTATGCGAAGAATGAATTGGCTTTAGTTGAAATAGGCTCAATCTTTCCATCTGCATTTATCGGTACGGCAAATGTTATTTCAGTTTGGTCTGAAGACGGAATACGGTTCGGAATTCCCGGTATTCTTTCACCTTTTGTCCCATCATCATGGAGTGAAATAAAAATCAATTCTTTTTCACCGCGTTTATTGATAATCTCGACCTTCTCAATAGGAACAGAAGCTTTTATGAATTCATCATTGCTGACTCCGACAGCGCCCCCTGATATTAACTTATAAAAGACGTCCTTACTATCGTTTTGTGCCGATGTCTTTACCTGAATTCTATCGTTAGAAATAGCTTTTGAAATGGTCGTTATTACCCCGTCTCGAACCAACTGTATGCGCTTAGTGTTCCTTAGAAACAGCACAAACTGCGGAGTTGACAAGACTTCTTCAATGTCATTCAAATATTCATTTATCTTGCTCGGATCCATCCGGTGAGCAATCGCAACATTGTTCCTTGGAGATGTGAAATCACCTCGTGAAATATCCTTCGGAAATTCCGACTTCTGTATTGGCAATAATTGCCAAGGAATATCATCAACCATATTGAATTCACGATATTCCTTTGCAAACTTATTCTTGAATTCAATTTTTTCATGATCCGTTTTCAGGTCATTGACTGTATAATAAAAAGTCTCAAAGTCGGAATAATCCGGGTTGCTCTTGTCAAATGCGAATGAATATCCACCTGACTTAATAAAGACAGCGTCAGAGTTAGTGAATACCGATTTGAATCCTATTCCCTTATATCCGGTTTTCTTCTTATTTGAGCTTTTTGTACTTTTAGCTGCGGATGTTATAGAGTCGAAGTCATTTTTGCTGAAAGCAAAGCCATCGTGAGTGATAATCAAATAATCACCTTTGCTCTGAACCTTCAGTGAGACGCCATTTGCAGATGAGGCGTCATCTGCATTCTGCAACAACTCGAAGAACATTCGTCCTTTGCTTGAATACATATTTTGACCAACTTCTTCTAGAAGGTTTGCAAGAGCCGTGTTGGCCTTAGGGCTTGTAAGAGTCTTATAAGCCAGCTCAACATCTTTGGCATATGGGTTCTCTTTCTCTTCAAAAGAGTAATTAGGAACGACATTAAAAAAAAATGGGCAATGTTTCTCTTCTCTGTAACCTCTGTTTGCAAGTTGAAGGCTTACAACAAAAAAACCTTCTTTGTCAGACAACTGCCTCGGAGCGCTAACGCCAATATTTCGACCTGTTACTGGATCGAGAAGAAGATTTCCGTAGTCTTCGCCACGTTCCTGTCCTGGGTAATATACGTACAGGTTGTTGACGAATCCATTTCCGTTGCTGTGTCCAATAAAACAATTGTGAGTAATTGACATCTGCTTCAAGAGATTATCAACTCCCAAATCGTATAGTTCCTGCGGATATATATCAGTATTATCAAGGTACTTTTTCCCGAAAATCAATTTGCCGTCCCTACATTCAAGATATACGACTCGAATTGTTTCTCCAACGAACACCTCTTTAAAAATGTCTGATACTGGATTGACGGACAATTCATTCTTCGGGATTATGCCGCAGATATCGTTGCTTTTAATAATGACAGCATCATTGAGAATATGAGCAACTTCTGACTCAATGACATCTCCCGGATGTATTTGTTTTGCAGTCCGTTCTATCAGCTGTTTTTCATACTCTTGAATGCTACAAGAAATACCGTTTTTGGTCAATCCCTTTATTAATACTTGCGTCGTGCTTCCTTCAGTAAGCGTATAACGCATAAGCGAATTATCATCGACAATATTTGTCCGTATGCCATCAATGTCTACAGTAACTTGTTTTTTGCTCTGAATAACGGTGGCCGAAGTCAAATACCCAATAGGATGTGTCTCGAGGAATTCAGAAGATGTAACCTTGTCTCTGCTTAGACTCAATTGCTTTTTCTCGATATCGATATTGATAATCTGGACTTTAATGCTATCACCTTTTTTCAATTCTTCTTTGGATGTCTTGCCACCCCATTGAAGTTCATTGTTGTGTATCAACCCAACAATGCCTGACGGCAATTCGGCAAATACTCCATAGTCAACAATATTTGATATTTTGGCATCAACATTGGTACCAATAGGATAATCGTTTTCAATTGTGCTCCATGGGTCTGGCGTTAGTTGCTTCATTCCAAGTTCTATTTTGCCTTCCTTAATGCCCAATACAACAACTTTAACCTGGTCCCATACAGATACAATTTCTCTTGGATCATTGAACGATTTCCAAGATAAGTTGGACCGATGTACCATGCCGTCAAAGCCGCCCAAATCAATGAATACCCCAAATTCTCTAATATTTCGTACACGACCGGTAAGTGTCTGGCCGACAGAAACGTCCTCAATTGATATTCCGTTATCCGGTTCCTCTCCTTCTAAAACACGTTTGTGTGAAACTACGATATTATGAAACTCGTGATTGATTTTAACTATCTTGAAGTCCATAGTAGTGCCAACGAGTTGGTAGTAGTTATGGATAGGTTTAAAGTCAATCTGAGATTGCGGGAGGAATGCCTTGAGGCCGAATATTTCGACCTCCATACCACCTCCGGCGCGTGACTTGATGAAGCCTCTTACGATCTCGTCGTTCTTGAAAGCCTCGTTGACTCTGTTCCAAGACTTTAGGCTGCGAGCCTTGCTATGAGAGAGTACAATTTGACCGTTCTTATCCTCTGCGGACTCTATACATACCTCGACTCTATCCCCGACTTTGAGGTCGGGATTGTAGCGGAACTCTGAGGATGGAATGCTACCCACGCCTTTGCCGCTGATGTTTACTACGACTTCGTACTTGCTGAGTTTGATAACCTCACCTTCAAAAACTTCATCCTCCACGACTTTGCCCGGATCTACGGCAACAACCTCGCTTTTGCGCTCGAATGCGTCCCAATCAAACTTCTCCGGGGCATCGGAAATAGATTTTGGTGATTCCATATACGTAATAGATTTATTATTTGTACGCTTCAATTTTAACTTATCAAACCCTTTATCATCGACATTTGTCATTCGCCGTCAAATGTTAATTGCGTATTCGACAAGTTATAGGCTCAGTCAGGGTTGATTCCTCACTGCGATATAGCCGATATCGTCAACCATACCAGCTCCATTTTTTTGTATACAATAGCTGAAAGAGCTTGTATGCCTTGAGATTATGGCTGTGCGTGTGCTTGTCAAGTAATCCGTAATCAGCAAGCTTTTCTAAGCAATCTTAGGTGTTGATTCCTGATTATCTTATATTCAGCATGATGTAAATGCCATAGCAATAACCAAGACCAAGCAAACCAAGCGGTATGTTCCGTTATAACTCATGCGCCATTCGCCTTTGATAATACCATCTTACTCGTTCTGTTTCAGCTTGAACGTGATGTTCACTTCCCACCCGTAACTCTCGGCAATCTTATAGATGTTGCTGATAGTGATGTCGTCCTTCTTGAACCAGAG